>OGPK01000001.1_pt1:0-205000 | contig 431706 bp, 377 predicted proteins | sample 1552921 | NCBI WGS metagenome assembly OGPK01 (sample SAMEA2580264, study PRJEB22360) | human gut metagenome | biome: human gut; feature: human-associated habitat; material: faeces | place: Denmark | collected 2008/2010 | reverse complement strand
TTGAAAGTTGTATAGCGTAATTAAACATGATTTTGTTTGAAATCATCTCAATTCGAACGTTGGATCTTCCAACGTAAGCGAAGTGAAGTGATTCGCAAATATCACGATCGCAAAATAATACGATCAACCTTAATTGATAACCTAAATAGGTGAGATAAAGATATTAAGGGCACACGGTGGATGCCTTGGCACAAGAAGTCGATGAAGGACGTGACAAGCTGCGATAAGCTGCGGTGAGCTGCACATAAGCGTTATCAACCGCAGATTTCCGAATGGGGCAACCCAGATGAGGTAATGCTCATCTACTCCTCGCTGAATAAAATAGGCGAGGTAGAGACAACCCGGAGAACTGAAACATCTAAGTACCCGGAGGAAAAGAAATCAACCGAGATCGCGCTAGTAGCGGCGAGCGAACGCGTGAGAGCCTAAACCCATGTATGTGTAAATGTCAGGATGTTGCTGCATGAGGTGTCGTGGGGTCGTTTGTGTAAGAGCCTGATCTCTTATGCGCAGTTACAAAATCTATTCATAACCGAAGTGGTCTGGAAAGTCCTACCAGAGAAGGTAATGGTCCTGTAGGTGAAATGAATGGATCTGCGTAAAACGATACCCGAGTAATGCCGGACACGTGAAATCCGGTATGAATCTGGGGGGACCACCCTCTAAGGCTAAATACTCTCTTGTGACCGATAGCGAACCAGTACCGTGAGGGAAAGGTGAAAAGTACCCCGAGAGGGGAGTGAAATAGTACCTGAAACCGTGTGCCTACAAGCAGTCGGAGCACTTTTACAGTGTGACGGCGTGCCTTTTGTAGAATGAGCCAGCGAGTTACGATGTGCGGCGAGGTTAAGTTTTGAAACGAGCCGTAGTGAAAGCGAGCCTTTAAGATGGCGTTTTAGTCGTATGTCGTAGACGCGAAGCCGGGTGATCTATCCATGGGCAGGCTGAAGCAGAGGTAAGACTCTGTGGAGGGCCGAACCCACTTCGGTTGAAAACGGAGGGGATGACCTGTGGATAGGGGTGAAAGGCCAATCAAACTCGGAGATATCTCGTTCTCCCCGAAATAGCTTTAGGGCTAGCCTCGAATCGTTTACTTGCGGTGGTAGAGCACTGGATTCGTGCGGGGGCTTCACCGCCTACCAACCGAAACCAAACTCCGAATGCCGTAAGTCTATAGATCGGGAGTCAGAACATGTGGGCTAAGCCGTGTGTTCGAGAGGGAAACAGCCCAGACCGCCTGCTAAGGTCCCTAAATTCATGCTAAGTGGCAAAGGATGTGCGTTTGCCTAGACAACCAGGATGTTGGCTTAGAAGCAGCCATGCATTTAAAGAGTGCGTAACAGCTCACTGGTCAAGTGGACATGCGCCGACAATTCACGGGGCTCAAGCATGATACCGAAGCAGCGGACTGATTTTTTCAGTGGTAGGGGAGCTTTCTTATCTGGGTCGAAGCTGTGTGGTAACGCATGGTGGACTGATAAGAAGTGAGAATGCTGGCATGAGTAACGAGAGCGGTGCGAGAAACACCGCCGCCGTAAGCCTAAGGGTTCCTGGGCAAGGCTAATCCTCCCAGGGTCAGTCGGGAGCTAAGACGAGGCCGACAGGCGTAGTCGATGCACAACAGGTTGATATTCCTGTACCACCACAAATCGTTATGACGATGGGGTGACGGAGAAGGATAGCTGGGCGGGGTTCTGGACGTCCCCGTGAAAGCGTGTAGGGTCTCCTCGTAGGTAAATCCGCGAGGAGGTATGCCTGAGACGTGAGACGAAGCTCTAAGTGAAGTCAGTGATTCCCTGCTTCCAAGAAAAACCTCTAAGCAGATATTGTGGTGCCCGTACCAAAACCGACACAGGTAGGCGGGTAGAGTATACCAAGGCGATCGGGAGAACTATGGTTAAGGAACTCGGCATAATGACTCCGTAACTTCGGGAGAAGGAGTGCCGCTCATGGGTGATAGGACATGCTCCTAAAAGCCTAGGGCGGTCGCAGTGAAACGGCCCAAGCGACTGTTTATCAAAAACACAGGACTCTGCTAAGTCGCAAGACGATGTATAGGGTCTGACGCCTGCCCGGTGCTGGAAGGTTACGTGGATGGGTTAGCCTTGCGCGAAGCTCTGAAACTAAGCCCCAGTAAACGGCGGCCGTAACTATAACGGTCCTAAGGTAGCGAAATTCCTTGTCGGGTAAGTTCCGACCTGCACGAATGGCGTAACGATTTGGGCGCTGTCTCAACCATAGACCCGGTGAAATTGTATTATTCGTGAAGATGCGAATTACCCACGGAAGGACGGAAAGACCCCGTGAACCTTCACTACAGCTTGACATTGATCATTGGTTCTGTGTGTAGAGGATAGGTGGGAGACTGTGAAGCAGGAGCGCCAGCTTCTGTGGAGTCATCCTTGGAATACCACCCTCACAGTATTGGTGATCTAACGCGGCGCCGTTATCCGGGTCGCGGACCGTGTCAGGTGGGTAGTTTGACTGGGGCGGTCGCCTCCTAAAAGGTAACGGAGGCGTACGTAAGGTTTGCTCAGATTGGTTGGCAATCAATCGTAGAGTACAAGAGTATAAGCAAGCTTGACTGCGAGACCTACAAGTCGAGCAGAGACGAAAGTCGGTTCTAGTGATCCGGCGGCTCAGAGTGGAATGGCCGTCGCTCAACGGATAAAAGGTACTCCGGGGATAACAGGCTGATCTTGCCCAAGAGTCCACATCGACGGCAAGGTTTGGCACCTCGATGTCGGCTCATCGCATCCTGGGGCTGAAGTTGGTCCCAAGGGTATGGCTGTTCGCCATTTAAAGCGGTACGCGAGCTGGGTTCAGAACGTCGTGAGACAGTTCGGTCCCTATCCTCCGCGGGCGTAAGAGAATTGAGAAGAGCTGCCCCTAGTACGAGAGGACCGGGGTGGACGAACCTCTGGTGTCGCAGTTGTTGACCAACAGCATAGCTGCTTAGCTACGTTCGGATCGGATAACCGCTGAAAGCATCTAAGTGGGAAGCCGACTTCAAGATGAGTTCTCTTTTTGGTAAGACCCCTTGTAGACTACGAGGTTGATAGGCTGCAGCTGTAAGCGTTGTGAGGCGTTTAGGCGAGCAGTACTAATTGGTCGAGCTCTTTATCACAACTATTTTGATCGTATGTGATCGACTTTAACGTGCGCTATACAACCTTCAGGGTAGCCAAAAGAGCATGCAAGGAATGCCTTGCATGAGCGGAACCATAGAGAGGGGGATCACCCGATCCCATTCCGAACTCGGTAGTTAAGCCCCTCTTCGCCGAAAGTACTGCGGTGTAGTCCGTGGGAGGATAGGGCGTTCTGCTCATGCAGGGCATTTTTATATGTATAGCCGCAGTTCATGCGGCTTTTTATTTTGCGCCACGCATCATTTGGGGTAAAGATGCAAAGTTAAGAATTGCAGATGCGTATCAAAATCCTTTTCCTCTTTTTCGTTCTGTCAGAATGGAGATGTATGAACGATTCGTAGCGCAGTTGAACTGCGCTACTCATGTTATTGGAGTGGGAGAGATGAGTGGTGCTGCTGATGCCATGATGAAGAGAAGGGCTGACAACGCCACCCTCGTCTCGCAGGCCCATCTTGACGTGCTCTCGTGCATACTCGATCTGGGTGAGGCAATGCTTACCTCTGGTGCCGATGTCGATTCAGTCGAGAATGCTCTCGTGCGCATGGGTGAAGCATATGGCGCCTACAAAATGGACGTTCTCGTGATCACTGAAGTGATCATTCTCACAGCAAAGATGCCTGGTCATGATGAATGTACGCTCAGTCGTCGTATTGTGAGCGAAGGAAGTTCGAATTTCGACCGTCTTGAGGCGTTGACCGATCTTTGCGAGGCCTTCTGTGAAAAGCCAATATCAGCTTCGGAACTGCGCGGCGATTTGGATCGTATCAAAAGAAAGCCATTTCCACGTATACCGCTTTATCTTGGAGCATTTCTTTCAGCAGGAGGATTCGCGGTATTCTTTGGAGGTTCGATCGTCGACGGGGTGATGTCTGCTCTTTTCGCACTTGGGGTCACGTATCTCATCAAACACTTCCAGCCCCTTACGCCCAACACGATAGTGTTCAATTTTTTGGCATCTTTTATCTCGGGAATCCTGATCTGTCTTGCATCGTTGCTTGTTCCTGTTATTGATATCGATATGGTGATCATAGGCGTGATTATGTTGTTGATCCCGGGGGTTGCTATGACCAATGCTACGCGCGATATGCTCTCGGGTGCTACCATTTCTGGCGTGATGCGCTTTGTTGAAAGCCTGTTCTATGCTGCTTCACTTGCGATCGGATTCATGGGCGCACTGTGGATTGCTCGTATGCTAGGGGTGAGCTAAATGGACCTGAGTACTCTTCCCTTCAAGATCGTTGTTACTTTCATTGCAGTGCTCGGGTTTGCACTCTTCTTCAATGTGCGCAAAGAGCGTATTCTTTATGCGACCATAGGCGGCGTGATTACGTGGCTTGTTTTCTTCTTCCTCCACAACAAAATGAGCGGCATCTTCGCTCCTACGCTGGTAGCCTCGATGTTTGCGGGCATATATGCTGAGGTTCTTGCGCGTCTATTCAAAACGCCCGCAACTGTCTTCTTTATCACGGCGGTGATTCCCTTGGTGCCAGGTCGCAGCCTCTACTACACCATGCTCTACGCAGTGAGCGCCAATTGGGAACAATGCGGCAGCTACGCTTTCACCACCTTCGAAGGGGCAGCGGGCATCGCAATAGGAATCTGCGCTATTACTGCTGTTGTGCAGACGTGGATGGCATGCAAACGACGAGCGAAGGTGATTCATGATAGGCGAGCACGCAAATCGAGTTAAGGGCGGTTGTATCGCTTGCTTGCACCGCGCTCGCCCCTTATCTACATGCTCGTATCAACACGATAAAACCGCGCCTCTTGTTTGCTTGTGTGCAAGATCACCATCACATCAACAAGCTCGCCAAGGGTCACTGAGGTTCCTCAAAGGTTCTTTATCGTAAAGGGTCGTCAACAAGTCGCATTTCGAAGTGCTTTGGCGTTATGATGATTAATTATTCTCATTCATCGACGCATGGTTGTTCGCTTCATTGATCGAAGCTTTGAGCGCCAAAGAGCAAGAGAGGAGGAATCGTACGCGATGAAGAACGTTTGGCTTGTTTTCAAACGTGACATACTTCGCTTGCTTAAAGTTCCTCCTGCGCTTGTTGTAGTGCTGTTCTTGCTTGTTCTTCCTTCGATCTACACCTGGTATAACGTTGCTGGATTCTGGGACCCATATGGGAACACCAGCGCATTGCGCGTTTGTGTCGTGAATGAAGATGAAGGAAGCAGCTCAGAGATCACGGGGAGCCTTAATATTGGCGATCAGCTCGTTGATGGGTTAAAGGAAAATGATCAGCTAGATTGGTGTTTTGTTGATCGTGCTCAGGCAACAGAAGAACTTGAGTCTGGAAGATGCTATGCCGCCTTCGTCATCCCAAAAGACTTCACCGAAAAGCTTCTTACGATCACCACGGGGGATTTTCAACGCCCCGATATCATCTATTATGTTAACGAGAAAACAGGCCCTGTTGCCCCAAAGATAACCGATACAGGAGCGAGCACGCTCGATCGCACCATCAATGCGCAGTTTGTTGGCACGATAAGCCATATTGCTGCTCAAGCGATAGATGATGCTTCGCGTGATTCTCATGAGAAGCTCGCGCACGTGAAGTCACGAGCGCTTACCGAGCTTGACGAAGCACTTGGGGCACTTGCTTCTCTTGATCAGTCTGTGGAGGCTGTTAAGGAAGCGAGCACAACAGCAAAGGCGAAGATCGCTGATATCAATACCAATCTTTCAGGCGCCTACGATAAGCTTGATCAAGCGAGCAATGAGTTGAAAACAGCCTCGGATCAATCGGCTGATGCTGCGCGAGCGCTCAGCGCATTCTCATCTCAGGGCCAGATCGCGCTTGGAAAGATCACCACGCATCTCACGCAGATCTCGACAAAGACATCTGAGAGTGTTGCGTCAGGTCTGACTGCGATCTCTGAAGCTAAAGCGGGAGCTGATGGTGCACTTGCGCTTGCGCAACCTTTGCTCGACGAGAACGCTGCTCTTATCGCTGAGCTCGAGAGCGTCTATCAGGAGCTCCCTGACTCTAATGCTGCGAAAGATCAATTAAGAAGCGCGATAGACTCTCTAACGAGCATGAATAATGCGGCCTCTGCGACAGTGTCGAGCTTGAAGGATCTTTCCACTCAGCTTGACGGAAGCCTTCAGAACCTCAAAGACGCCAATAGTGAATTCGCGAGCGCTTCTCAAGAGCTGATCGAGACCCTCAACAGTACGGGCACGAATGCTTTCACTGAAACACTTCCGCAATTGTCATCGGCTATTGCTCAGATCTCTGCTTCTGCGCGAGATCTTTCTGAAGTGGTTGCTCAACAGAAAACACTTGCCCAGCAAGCACAAGAGCTTGCTGGGCAATTAAGTGCAACATTGGATGCTGCAAATGAAGCACTCGGAAAAACACAAGAAGTAGGTTTGGGCGTTACTGATGATCTTAGTCAGGTACGCACGGATATTGCGTCTCTCTCGACGGCAGGATTCTTAGCGAAGTTGATCGGCACCGATGATCTGAATGCTGATCAAGTTGCAGAGTTTATGGCCTCACCAACAAGCTTGAAGACCGAGCAGCTCTATCCGCTCACTTCATATGGTGCGGCGATGGCTCCTTTGTTTATGAATCTTACTTTCTGGATCGGCGCGTTTATGCTGTTGATTATCTTGAAGCAGGAGGTTGATAGTAGGGGTATTCGTAGGCTTACGATAACGCAGCGCTATTTGGGTCGTTTCAGTCTTTTAGCGCTCCTGGTCATTTTGCAGTCGGCGATCTGCTGCACGGGACTTGTCATAATGGGTATACATCCCGTGAATATCGTGGCTCTCTATGTGGCAGCAGCGGCATGCTCCCTAGCATATCTAAGCATAATCTACTGCCTCTCAGTGACGATGCAGCATATTGGAAAAGGTATTTGCATCATCTTAGTGTTTGCTCAGATCCCTGGTGCAACTGGTCTGTATCCGATCGAGATGACCTCTCCATTCTTCCAGGCGATCTATCCATTCTTTCCTTTCACGTATGGTATTAGTGCTCTTCGTGAAGCGATCTGCGGCTTCTATGGGATGGATTACGTGTTTTCGCTCGGGATACTCGCACTCTTTTTCGCGATCTTCATGGCACTTGGGATATTGCTTCGACCTTTGCTTGCGAATGTCAATCGTATGTTTGCTCGTCAGATTGCGCAAGGGGATATCTACAATGGTGAGGCTGTACAGATACCTGCACGACGCTATCGTCTTCGTCAGGTGCTCTCGGTTCTTTCAGATCAGGCAGAATTTCGCGAGAATATCATGCGACGCTATGAGCGCTTTGATAAATGGTATCCACGTATCATTCGGGCTTCGATCGTCGTTGGCATCGGTGTGCCGTTGGTATTCACGATAATCTTCTCTCTCAACATGACAGAGAAGGTGGTGCTGCTCACGGCGTGGCTGGTCTGGTTCGGTATCATGGCTGGCTTTCTCATCATCATCGAGAATCTTCGCTATAGCATGCGCCGGCAGATGCGCCTTGATTCGCTTGCTCCTGAGAAGCTGCATAGTATCTATCAGGAGATCCGTGCCGGGCATCATGATGAACAAGATGCGAATGCTGATGCGGATTATTTGCTCGATCCAAACGATACGGTTGCGCTCCCTGGTTCACAGAAGATGCGAAGTAGCCATGGGGACCTGCACGATGGTGGAGGAGGTGGCCGATGAGGAACATCTGGGATATCTTCACGATGGATCTCAAGCGCCTTTTCGCCAATGTGGTGAATACGATCGTCACGCTTGGATTGATCTTGCTTCCTTCTCTTTTCGCTCTCTATAACATCATCGCTTGTTGGGATGTCTTCGATAACACCGGCAACGTTAAAGTCGCAGTTGCGAATACCGATGAAGGTTTTCAGAGCGATCTTGTTCCTTTGCGTGTCAATCTTGGTGAGCAAGTAATTTCACAATTGAGAGCAAACGACCAGATCAAATGGGAGTTTGTTTCAGAAGACGAAGCAATCGATGGCGCGCGTGCAGGGCGATATTATGCTGCAGTGGTCATTCCGAAGACTTTCAGTCGTGATATGCTCACGTTCTACGACAGCGATGTCGACCATGCTCAGATCACCTACTATTCCAACGAGAAGAAGAATGTCATCGCTCCAAAGGTGACTGACCAAAGTGCAAGTGCTGTTTCGTATCAGGTCAATGAAGCATTCGCGAAAGCTTTGTCGGAGATGTCGCTTTCAATTGTGAAGATGATGTCGGATTATCTTGATCAATCAGGAGCAGATGTGCGCATTGTTGCACTTGCAACACACATGGATTCGGTGGGCGCTCAGTTGGATGATGCCGCTTGTGCACTTGAGCTTTTCGGCTCTTTCTCAAGTGCTGCACAGCGTTCACTCGATGCATCGTATGCATTGATATCCACAACACAGGATTCATTGAGTGATTTGAGCGATGCAGGAAAAGGAGCTTATGAAGGAGCTTCGCAAGCAGCTCAAACACTCGGATCGGCCGCTGATTCCTTCAAGGATGCTCTTGATGCGAGTGCTGAGTCTTATGAGAAGCTGGCAAATGCTGCAAAAGGGAGCGCATCTGCTATAGAAAGCTCCTCGGAACAACTTGCTCAGAGCATGAGAGATCAAGCGAAAGCTCTCGACGATCAGATAGCAGCCTATCAAACCTTAGCTGATCTTCTTCGTTCCCTCGAAGGTGAAGTGCCATCTGAGCAGCAAGGCGCGATTGAAGCTATGGCAAAACGTTTGGACGCTGCAGTTGTTCTTGCTCAGAATATCCAGAAGCAATTGAATGAAGGCGCACAAGCACTTGATGAAGCACGCACGCAAGCCGCTGCGGACCGTGAAGAGTTAGAGAAGACCTCTTTGGAGGCAAAGGCAGAGCTTGAAGCGCTCTCGCAGCAATATGATGAAGAGGTTAGACCAGCTCTTGAGCAATTAGAGCAAGCTACTTCGGCGGCAGTGAGCGCATTCGATGAAGGTTTGAATAAGGTCACGAGTGCGGATCTATCCGGCTTGACCGACCAAGGACCAGGATCAGTACGCGAACAGATGTCAGAAGCTTTCTCTCAAACGAGTGCTACCGCAGAAGATCTTCACAAAGCAGCCGATAAGCTTCGAGAGACTGCCAATAGATTACGTGAAGCAGCGCAAGTGGGGGATACTGCAACACTGAAAGAGATTCTTTCGGCAGACCCCGAGACGCTTGCTTCGGCACTTGCATCGCCCGTCGGGATTGATCGCGAAGCGATATTCCCTTCGCAGAGTTTTGGCGCTTCGATGTCTCCGCTCTACACAACGCTCGCCATTTTTATTGGATCGCTCTTGATCATGGTTGTGGTCAAACCACGTATCTCGCGTAAAGAACAAGATCAGCTTAAAGATCCCAAACCGCGACAAATGTTCACAGGTCGTTTTGGTGTTTGTGCTATTCTCTCGCTTGCGCAGACTACAATCATGGCTCTTGGTAACCTTCTTTTCCTCCAGATAGCAGTTGCTCATCCTTTCCTGTTCTTGCTGTCGTATTGGTTTGCTGGTCTTGTGTTCACCTTCATTATCTATACGCTCGTTGTCAGCTTCGCGAATCTCGGCAAAGCGATTGCGGTATTGATGCTGATCGTTCAGGTGACGGGTTGCGGCGGTTCATATCCTTTGCAGATTCTTCCATGGTTCGTGCAGGCGGTGAGTCCATGGCTGCCCGCTACTCATGTTGTTGATGCTATGCGCGCTGCGATGCTTGGCATTTATCAGAATGATTACTGGATAGCTATGGGCGAGCTTGCTTTGTTTTTGATACCTGCTGCACTCTTAGGGTATGCGCTGCGCAAGCCCCTTGAGCGGTTTATGCATTGGTATGTGGAAAAGGTCGAAAGCACCAATCTGATATCGTAAGTGGTAGTTCGAGCATCGAATCTGCGTTTAAGGGGGAAGCATGGGTAGAGATGGGATCGTGCGCTGGGGAATCATCGGATGCGGTGATGTTGTCGAAACCAAGAACGGTGCGCCTCTGTACTTGGCGGATCATTCTGAACTTTCAGGAATCTGGAATCGAACCAAACAAAAGGCAGCCGCATGGTGCGAGCGCCACGGTCATGGTCGGGCTTATGATTCGCTCGATGAGCTTCTGAGCGATCCAGAGATCGACATCGTCTATGTGGCTACGACACCTGATGTTCATAAGGAATATGCTTGCGCGGTGGCTGAAGCAGGAAAGCACTGTTATCTTGAAAAGCCGATCGCGCTTTCGTGGGATGAAGCTTGCATCATCAAAGAAGCTTTTGAAGCAAGCACAACACGCTGTTTTGTCGCTCATTATCGACGCGGTATGCCGCGTTATCGCGAACTCAAGCGCATGCTTGATACAGGAGCGATTGGCAAGATCCGAGGCGTGCAGATCATTCGTACGCAGCGGCAGACTGCTGAAGAGATGCTCCCGGCAGATCAGAAGCCCTGGCGTGTTCGACCGGAAGTGTCTGGTGGGAGTCATTTTTACGAGGGTGACGCTCATATGCTCGACCTGATCGATTATCTCGTCTCTCCGCTTATCGATTTCAAGCTCGAAGTCATAAATCAGACTGGATATTACGAGGCAGAGGATGCGGTGTCGCTTTCTGCTCTGAGTGCATCTGGCGTTGTAGTCTCGGGAACCTGGTGCTATGCAACGTACAAAGCGATCGATAGATTCTTGATCTTCGGCGATGCAGGCAGTATCGAGTTTCCTTACTACGACAACGCAGCCCCTCTTCGATTAGAGCGTTTTGCTCCTGGTCAGGAAGAAGTCATTGCGCATGAGGGCGTAATGGGTGGTGTGCGTGAAGAACCTGAATATGAGGTTGTGGAGATTGAAGTGCCTATCGATGCATACCCAGGGATGGGGCAAGTGCAAGATATCGTCGATGTGCTGCGTGGTGTGCCGGGTGCAGAGTGCACGAGCACGCTCGATAATGCTCTTCGCACGCTTTGGATAACATGGAATGCCCGCTTGCTCATGAAAGGCGAGAGCTCTTCTAGTCATTGAGTGAGGCGGCCATGCTTGCGATTGCGTCGCTCGAGCGTTGAATCTTTGCTTCGATCCGGGCTTTCTCTTCCCCTGTCGCAGGTGTTGGTTGATAGTTGTTGCTCGAACTCACTGATGATATCGAACACGGGATTACCTTAGTATCATCGATCGTAACGTTGCCTTCTTGTACGGTGAAGATTTGCTGTACAATCATGCAGTCCTTGTCGCTCGGATTCTTGTTGCCGCCGAAGCAGAAATTACCGAGACTGTAGACGATCGTGTGGCCGTTGTAGTCTTCTAGCCCTTGGATGACATGGGGATGCGATCCTACCACGAGCGTTGCGCCTGCATCGATGGCTGCGTGACCCAGCTCCATTTGAACGCTATCAGGCACGCTCTCGCGCTCTGTTCCCCAATGGAAGAAGACGATGATGATCTGTGCGCCAGCTTCTTTAGCGAGGCTGATGTTGTTGATCATCTGGTCCTTGATGCCAAGTCCTTCGGCAAGTTCGTAGGTGCCAATGAGCGCAACTTTTACGCCCTTCACATCAAGATATGCGATGCGATCATAGCCAAAGGTTGGGATGCCAACAGCCTCAAGCGCTTCAATAGTGTCGGTGTAGCTCTCTTCGCCATAATCGCGCGAGTGGTTGTTCGCAAGAGATGCTGCATCGACGTTGCCACTTACGAGAATCTGTGCATATTCAGAGTCAGCCTTGAATGCGAACGTTTTATCTGCGCGCGATGTAGAGTTGGTCAAGGTTCCTTCCATGTTGACTATCGTCGCATCATCGTTAGCGAAGAGGTCGGCTACGTTAGCAAAGAAGTAGGAAGGGTCGTCTACGGCATCGTATTTCGCGATGAAGCTCGTGCTTTGATCGAAGTTCTCGTCGGTGCCAAGTGTACAGTCGCCCGCGAAGGAAAGCGTGATCGTCTGAGCGTTTGCAGTACGGTCTGCTGCAGCGAGCGTTGTGTTGGCATCGGAGCTGTTTGATGAATGCTGCGTGCATGAGTTGACTAAAAAAGCAAGTGCGGTGATGGCGAGCAACGCGATCACGATCGCAAGGGCGAGCGGATAGAAGTTGCGAGGTCGTGCAGCGTGCGTCTTGCGTACGGCAGGCGTTTGATTCTGCCGCGGCGAAGAGTCGGCAGCAGCGCTTGTATGGTACGTGCTGCTTTTCTTCGAGCGAACGCTCGGGCGATCCGTGCGTTTCGTCGGTTTTTTCCGCTGCGGCCGAGCTGGCCTTTTATTGTGTGAATCTGGCATGCGCGACCTTTTCTTAGTAAGCTAGATAATAGTATCAAAGATCACCTGTTGCCCGTGCGATGAATGCTGGGGTCTGGAGGAATGGGAGCAATTCAAGCCATGATCATCAAAAAGACACCATCCGAGATCGAAGCGATGGCACGAGCAGGTGAGTTGAGTGCAAAAGCATTGCGCATAGTAGGTGCTGCAGTGGCTCCAGGTGTTTCGACGCTTGAGCTCGATCGTATTGCTGAAGAGGTCATTCGCCAGGGAGGCGGTATTCCTGCCTTCAAGGGTTATGGTGGGTTTCCTGGGTCGATCTGCGCCTCGGTGAATGAGCAGATCGTACATGGCATCCCTTCAGAGAAAATCATCCTCCAAGAGGGGGATATCATCTCGATCGATACAGGGGCTACCGTAGGTGGTTGGGTTGGCGATAACGCCTGGACCTTTCCTGTTGGCAAGATCTCTGCTGAAAAAAGACGTTTGCTTGAGGTAACCGAGAAATGCATGTGGGCAGGCATTGATGCAGCACGCCCTGGAAATCATCTCGGTGATATTGGGCATGCGATTCAAACTATTGCTGAAGATGCGGGTTATGGTGTCGTACGTGAATATGTTGGTCATGGTATCGGTCGTGTGATGCATGAGGAGCCGAATGTCCCCAATTATGGACGCAAGCATACAGGTCCGCTACTCGAGGTGGGCATGGTACTTGCGATCGAGCCTATGATCAACCGAGGAACACGCAAGACCAAACAAATGCCAGATGGTTGGTTGGTGGTCACGCGGGACGGAAAGCCCTCAGCTCATTTTGAGAAGACCGTTGCCATCACAGAAGAGGGGCCACGCTTGCTCACGGTCGAACAGGAGCGCAAACGTCCCGTAGAATGAGCGTCTCATTCATGCGCACGAGGGTGTGCGGCTAGATATTCTTCCTTCAAATGTGTCATTTGTACATGGGTATAGATCTGGGTTGTTGCGATATCAGCATGCCCGAGCATATCTTGAATTGAGCGGAGATCGGCACCGCCTTCGAGCAGATGTGTTGCAAACGAATGACGTAGAGTGTGTGGATGAAGGTTCTTTATTCCAATAGAAAGACCTGCGCGTGTCACGATCCTATGGATGCTTTGGCGGGTAAGCCGACCGCCGCGTGCGTTTAGGAACAGGGCGGGAGTTGCGGCCGTCCTAGGGTTCTCGAGCTCGGGGCGTACATTATTGAGGTAGTCGATCATGCGATCGAATGCGATGCCAGAGATGGGAACCATGCGCTCTTTGCTTCCCTTGCCAAACACCCGCAAAAATCCTTCATCAACAAGGACATTCGTGCGATCAAGGCCGACCAGTTCGCTCACGCGTAGCCCACAGCCATAGAGCACCTCTAGCATCGTGGCATCTCGCTTGCCGATGGTCGTAGAAGTATCTACAGAGTCGAGAAGCGTCGTGATCTGGTCAATTGAGAGTACGTCGGGCAGACGTGCGGGCTTTTTGGGAAGAGGGATCGCTTGGGCGGGATCCGATCCAGCATGACCTTCGCGAAGCGCGAATCGGTGAAGCCCCTTTATCGCTGAGAGCCTGCGCTCGATGGTCGATACGGCAAAGCCTTGATCGATCTGGTTCTTTTGAAAAGCAAGGATGTCATCACGCTCGACGGATTCGATCGTGTTCTTCCCGCGCGATCGGAGGAATTCGCGATAGGTAGTGAGGTCCTTGCGGTATGCGTTGATCGTGAGCGGGGAAGCACCGCGCTCGATGGCGAGATAGGCGAAGTATTCCTCGATGAGTTGTTCCATGCAGTTCATAGTAGCACGCATAGGTATCGAAGCGGACTATACTGGCAACGAATTCAGTGCTCTTTAAGAAGCATGCACCTTGTCTTTGATGTCGCGAGCTGCACCGACAAAACCTGTGAACAGAGGATGGGGCTTGGTGGGCCGACTCTTGAATTCAGGATGGCCTTGGCTTGCAATGAACCATGGGTGGGAAGGAATCTCGATCATTTCGACCAGACGCTCATCGGGCGAGACGCCCGATATCACCAGTCCCGCTTTTACGAGCGTATCACGATAGGCATTGTTCACTTCGAAGCGATGACGATGACGTTCGTAGACTAATTCTTCTCCATAGGTTTCATGGGCTCGCGTCGATGGTGTGATCTTACAGGGATAAGCTCCCAGACGCATGGTGCCACCCTTGTCTTCGATGTCTTCTTGTTCGGGCATCAGATCGATCACGCGATAGGTCGCCTCTTCATCGAATTCTGCTGAGGTTGCTTCTTTAAGACCTGCCACATTACGAGCGAACTCGCATACTGCCGCTTGAAGCCCAAGACAGATTCCAAGGAAGGGTACCTCGTGTTCACGTGCGTAGTTCGCTGCAGCGATCTTTCCCTCAAATGCGCGTTGTCCAAACCCACCCGGTACGAGGATTCCGTCCATCGATTGGAGGGCATGTTGGGCATTGTGCATATCGAGCTCTTCGCCATCAATAAGATGGACATCGACATCGATGCCTTGTGCGATGCCTGCATGGTGAAGCGCCTCAATGACAGAAAGGTAGGCATCAGGCAGACTTACATATTTGCCGACGAGTGCAATGTCGACATGTTTATCACATGCTGCGCGCGCATCGAGGAATGCGCGGAGAGGAGAGAGGTCTATCGGCGCAACGGGAAGATCGAGCCGCTCGAGCACCTGAACATCAAAATCTTGTTCAGCGAGCATAATGGGAACCTCGTAGATCGAGGGAGCATCAGTGCAAGAGAGCACTTCACGCGGAGCAACGTCGCAGAAGAGTGCTATCTTTTCGCGTACGGCACATGAGATCTCATGATCGCTGCGACAGACGATGAAGTCAGGTTGAACGCCGAGCGAGCGCAGTTCTTTTACGCTGTGCTGCGTGGGTTTAGTCTTCACCTCATGGGCGGCTGCGATATAAGGAACGAGCGTAACGTGAACAAAGCACACATCGTCTGCGGGGCGTTCTTTTTTGAATTGTCGAGCCGCTTCGATGAAGGGAAGAGATTCGATATCACCGATCGTACCGCCGATCTCAGAGATGACGATATCTGCATTCGATTGATCGGCAAGACGATAGAGTCGTTCTTTGATCGCTTCGGTCACATGGGGAATGACTTGCACAGTTCCGCCGAGAAAGTCACCACGGCGCTCACGAGCAATGAGCGTTTGATAGATCGAGCCCTGAGTGAAGTTTGATTCTTTCGAGAGATTCTCGTCGATGAAACGTTCGTAATGGCCAAGGTCAAGGTCTGCTTCTTGGCCGTCATCGGTGACGAAGACCTCACCGTGTTGGAAGGGCGACATGGTGCCAGGATCGACATTGAGATAAGGATCCATCTTTTGCATGGTTACCTTGTAGCCGCGTGCTTTGAGCAGGTGCCCCAGCGATGCTGCGGTGATGCCTTTGCCAAGCGATGAGACTACGCCGCCGGTCACGAAAATGTGCTTAGCCATGATGCTCCTTACGGTGAACGACCCTTACAACCGAGCACAGTGGTAGTTCCGAGTTAGCATGCTACCTGCGCGGTTTTATGGGGTCGGATCCTGTCCAACCGTTATTCGATTTTACGGGGAAATTGACGCGATACACGAAAAAGAAACGTGCGTTCACATGCTTTTAATCAAATAGAAATAAAGGCTAGCCCTTGAAGAAGGCGTCTGCTGCTTGTTGATAGAACGGCTTCGCCTGATAGCGCAGGAGTAAGGTAGGTTCATCTCCAGTGGAGATAACCACTTTACGAATGGGCGAATCAAAGCGAATACGCTCTCCGTCGATGAAGAGCGTAGCAGCGCGACTTGCGGGGGAGGTGTCAAGGTCGATCTCGACGACATCAGAGCTGCCTGTCACTACTGCACGTGATTGGAGCGTATGAGGTGCGATCGGCACTGCGACGAGTCCTTTATAGCTCGGATCGATGAGCGGACCACCTGCAGAGAGCGCATATCCAGTCGATCCGGTGGCAGAGGCTACGATCAAGCCGTCACTGCGCATATCGGCCATCAGTGAATCAGAAATACGATACTTGAAGTGGATCATACGACCCTGATCGCCACGTGCGATCACCATCTCGTTGAGCGCGAAGAATTGCTGTGGTGTTCCTGCGCTCTCTTTCAAGATAGGCTCACAGCTCAAAGGATACGCATGTTGCGCGCTTTCTTCTTGGTCGGTAGTGCCGAGGGCGTCTTCTTCGCAATAGACCTCGATGCGCAGGTTGGTACGCGCCTCACAGGTAGCATCACCTGCGAGCGCTGCACTGACGATAGAGATCACACCTTCGTCATTGGGGTTTGCCATGAATCCGAGGTTACCGAAATTGATGCCGAGGATCGGAATGCGTTGTGTGCGAATTTGACCTGCGGTGCAGAGAATAGTGCCATCGCCCCCTAAAACAACCGCTAGGTCGAAGGGAGGTTCGCCATCATGGGCGTCTTGGTCGATAATAACGTGAGGCGGCCGAAGATCATCACATTCGTAGGTCTGGTATTCGATGTTCTGTTTATCAAAGAACGCTTCGAGCAGAATAGATGCTTCGAGTGCTTTTGGATTGTAGTTATTGCGAACGATCAGAATACGCATGTGATTTCCCTTAGTATGGTTTGTCGAATCTATTAATTATAGTCGCATAAAGAGGACCCGTGGCAAACGATTCAAGCTCTAATATCATCAAGAACACCAGTCTGATCACGCTCGCGACATTGGGATCGCGCATCACGGGGCTCGTGCGTACTTGGGCAATGGCATTTGCTCTTGGAAATACGGTTCTCGCTTCGGCTTACAATATTGCCTACAACATGCCTGCAATGATCTACGAGCTCGCTGCCAGCGGCATCTTAGCAACAGCGTTTCTACCGCTCTATCTTCTACAAAAAGAGAAGAACGGCGACAGTGGAGCGCAGACGTTTGCTTCGAACATCCTCACACTCACCACGATTATTCTTGGTTTGTTAGCTCTTGCGTGCTCGATTTTCTCCGCGCAGGTCATCGAGACGCAGACATTTGCAGGGGGCGACCCTGCGGCCAAAGAGATGGCCATTTTCTTCTTCCGCGTGTTCGCTGTACAGATCCTGCTCTACGGTCTTGGTGCGGTCATCACAGGTATCCTGAATGCTGAGCGTTCTTATATGGCGCCTTCCCTTGCGCCGATATTGAACAACATCGTAGTGATCGTGACCATGTTTGGTTTCGTCCCGCTTTCTTCGTGGAATCCTAGCTTTGCAATGTGGTGGCTTGCAGTAGGGACTTCGGTCGGTGTGCTCTTTCAGTTTGGAGCGCAGATCCCTGCACTTGTTAAACGAGGGGTCCGATTGCGCTTGTATGTGAATCTTCGCGATCCGATGCTCGTTGAGGCGCTTAAGGTCGCAGCGCCAATGTTTCTCTATATCGCAGGTACGATGATCACTTTCTCGTGTAAGAACGCCTTTGCGCTGCAGGCAACACCGAATGGTCCTGCAACCTTGAATTATGCATGGATGTGGTATCAATTACCCTATGGGGTGATTGCGGTTTCGCTCGGTACAACGTTGCTTACGGAGCTTTCTGATTGTGCCGCACGTGATGATTGGCCAGGCTTTCGTAAGTATGTTTCGAGCGGCCTGCGCAATACGTTTTTTCTGATGATTCCGCTCGCTGCGATGGTGTGTGGTCTCGCATTTCCGCTCATGCAGATGTTCCAAGCAGGTGCGTTTTCGGCACAAGATACTCAGGCAGTCGGCATCATCTTGATGTTCTGGACACTCAGCTTGCCATTCTATGCCGGGTATATGTACATGTATCGCGTTTTCGCTGCTATGCGCAAGTTTGTCCAATTCGCACTAGTCGATTTCGCCTTGCGCTTCGTTCAAGTTTTTTTCTACTGGTTTCTTTGTTCAGGGTCTGTCGGGCTTGCAGGCATCCCTATTACTGACTTCTTTTTCTACGGGATCATGTTCATCGCCTGCTCGTTTATTGTGCGTAGCAAAGTTGGTTCTTATGGCAATGGACCGATCGTGAGCATGTTCGTCAAGACTACGATTGCGAGTGCGATCGCTGGAGCGATCGTCTTCGCGCTCTCGCAATTCATCCTTGGCATGTTCCCGCTTGTCGGAGCTGCGGCCGTCATCGAAGCGGTTGTGGTGGTTGTTGTTTGTGGGGTCGTGGGGCTTATTATTTCATTTGTGCTCTGCAAAGTTTTTCGTGTACCCGAATACCGTTTGCTCGGCTCGATCCTCTCGAAGTTCAAAAACAAGCTGCTGCATCGATAGGCAACAGCTGGGGTTCTGCGCCTCAAGATATACTCGTCTGTGCTTGTCATGTCGAGACGGTTCGTTGCTGTGATCGATGTTTCCTTGAAGGCGTTAGGCACCCGAGTGGGTGCCTTTTCTTTGGTGGCGCTTTGCATGTTTCGAAAATGATCCCAAATGCGCTTCCACCATGCCCCACTTTCTAGGTTGTAGTCTGATTCCATACAGGGAGAATTGCACAATCCTGCCTTAAAAAGTTAGAGATATTGACTGTTTTGCTTTGGATGAGTTTTTTTTCGGCAAAAAGCATCCCACTTCGTACCACTATTATGTCCACCATATTTTGAAGCCAGCTCAATTTTAAACCACAAAATGTAGTACTACATTGAAATTGTGCTTCATTTTGCGTGGTAGAAGTGGGATGAAAGTGGGACAAAAATGCATTTTGTGTTGCAATGTGGGTTAAATGAGCCTAAAATACACTTCAGCGGAGAGTCTATTTTTGAGAGGAGGAAGTATGAGCGAACTCTTGGGCGAATATCGTCACAAGATGGATGCCAAGGGACGCTTGTCGCTTCCGTCGTCTTTCAGAAAAGTGCTCTCGCAGGATCTCAGGATCACTCCCGATCCCGAGAACCAATGTCTTTATGTCTTCGAAGTAGAGGACTACACCAACTGGGTGGAAGGCCTCTTCGAAGGAGAGGGTGGCTTTGACGTCAGCAGCAAACGTAAGTCTGCGCTGCGTAAGGTACTCAATTCTCGTGTCCGGAATTGCGAGATTGATAACTCGGGCCGTATCCACCTAACTCCTGCTCAGCGTGAAGTCGCAGGGCTCGGTAAAGACGTGGTTTTCGTGGGTGACGAGGATCATTTCGAGATCTGGGACGCTCAACGTTGGGATGATTTCGTCGGCTCTGTCGATTTGGCATCGCTGATGAGCGAATCCTAAGAGCCTGCACAGTGACAAACGAATATCGGCATATACCTGTTTTGCTCGATGAGTGCATGCAAGGATTGCAGCTCTCAGCGGGTAAGACCTATGTTGATGCGACGCTCGGTGGCGCTGGTCATTCGCTCGAAGCAGCGAAGTTGATCGGTCCAAGCGGACATCTTATTGGCATAGATCAAGATCAGGTAGCACTCGATGCGGCGACCAATCGCCTCGAAGCCTTGCCTGACGATATCCGACCAGAGATCGATGTGATCTACGGGAACTTTGGAATCCTCGATTCTTTGCTCTTGGGAGCAGAGGTTCCTTCGATCGACGCGATCCTTTTCGATATCGGTGTTTCGTCAGTGCAAATCGATACGCCTTCTCGCGGCTTTTCCTTCAAGGAAAATGGCCCACTCGATATGCGGATGAATCCGAGTAAACAAACTTTAACTGCAGCAGAGATCATCAACACTAAAAACGCAACAGATCTCGCTCGGATCATCCGGCAATACTCAGACGAGAAATGGGCAAGCCGTATTGCGGAATTCATCGTGAAAGCCCGCGAAAAGGCGCCTATCACACAGAGCGAACAGCTTGTTGAGGTCATCAAGGCAGCCGTACCGGCTTCTGCGCGAAGGAGCGGAGGTCATCCGGCAAAAAGGACGTTTCAGGCGTTGCGCATCGAAGTGAACGGAGAGCTTGAAATGCTTCGATCTGGGTTAGAGTCGGCCATCCGATGGCTTGCTCCTGGTGGCCGTATTGCGGTCATCAGTTATCACTCACTTGAAGACCGTATCGTAAAAGACTGTTTCAAGGACTATGCACAAGGGTGTATTTGTCCGCCTGAACTGCCCGTTTGCATGTGCGGACATAAGCCGATACTCGAACAAGTCACGCGTAAGCCGATCGTTCCGAGCGAGGAAGAGATCGCTCGCAATCCGCGCAGTAGAAGTGCCAAACTGCGCATCGCGCAGCGGCTTGATGAATTTGCTATTTGAGCATACCTTTGTGCGGCAAAGCAAGGCATGCTCGATTGAAGTAACGTATTGCCATAAGGAAGGTGAGACTTGTGGCAGGAGCACCTGCATATCGCTACGATACTGCTGTGCAACAGCCCGTACGCGAACACGTACAACCCTCAGTCCGTGTCGTACCTGGTCATAAACAGGCTACACGTCCTGGACTTTCTGATTTTCATGTTGTTGTCGTCAAAGCGGTCGTTGCCGTTCTGGCTGTTATCCTTTGTATAGGATTCATTCAGGTCGGTTTAGCCTCGGCTGCGTATAGTGCAGCCTCGGCATCGAGCGAATTGCGCTCAGAAATCGCAACGATGCGATCAGAAGGGCAGTCGCTCGCAGTTCAAAAGAGCCTCATCGCAAGTCCGAGCAATCTTCGCACTGTTGCAGCAGACGAACTGAAGATGGCGGCACCTGGCGCTTCTGCAACGCTCACGCTCGATCCCGATGTAGTGGCGTTCGATTCGTCAGGCAATCTTTCGCTCACAGGAAGCATTGCATACGCTGCGGCATTGGAGTAAGCCATGCCGTATTCGAAGCATCCAGGTTCGGGAAGACCCTCTCGCGGGGAGCTCTCTTCTTCAAGACGCGCAGTTAAGCGTCATGCCTCATCGTCACCTCACCAAGGTGGCCTCCGTGCGTTTGAAACGACTCCACATCGTTTGAGCATTCTGCTCATCGTCGTTCTCGTTCTTGCGATCGTTGTATTCGGACGTCTTGTATGGGTGCAAGTGATCGATGCATATGCGATCGAACATGCCGAGGGATCTCAGCGAACGGTCACTGTCGATGTGGAGCCGCGTCGCGGGACCATCTATGATCGCAATGGTGTTGTGCTCGCCACTACGGTTGACGCTTATAACCTGTTCTGCCATCCGCATAAGATACAAGATACTGGGCAAGTAAGTGCTTTAGTAGAGGGCCTTGTACAGGCATGCGGCGGCGATGCGAATGAGTATCGCGAGAAGATCGAACAGAATACGAACTTCGTCTATCTCGTAAAAGGCGTCGATGAAGAGCAGTTGAACAAAGTCAAGGAGCTGCAGATCGATGGATTCGACTACGAGAAGACCAGCAAGAGAATCTATCCTTGTGGTGCGATCGCAAGTCAATTAATCGGTGTAGTGAATAGCGAAGGAGAGCCCATATCAGGCCTTGAGCTTTACTATAACGACATCTTGGGTGGCACGCCAGGCAAGAAGACAACGATGTACAGCAAAGAAGGCGTACCTGTCCCAGGTGCTACCCAGATCGAAGCTGAAGTAGTGAATGGGCAGGATATCGTCGTATCGATCGATGTCGAGCTTCAAGAGCAGGTTGAGAAGGCCGTGCTCAAACGCACCGAAGAAGTCGATGGAAAGACAGGCTTTGGAGCGGTTATGAATGCCGAGACAGGCGAGATGCTCGCTTGTGCTTCAGTGCCGACATTTGATGTTACCGATCTATCTGAGGTCGAAGAAGGCGCGACAAACCTCTCGGGTATCTCAGGGCATTATGAGCCAGGCTCGGTTTTCAAGGCAGTGACAATGCTCGCCGCCCTCGAGGAAGGAACTGTGTCGGTTGATAAGAGTTACTATTGTCCTTCCATCCTGCAGGTGGGCGAGCATAAGATAACCGACTCGCATGAGCGCGAGGATAAGGACATGACCGCTACAACCATCATGGCTGATTCATCGAATATTGGCATGTCGCTCATTGCACGCGATCTCACCTTCTCGAAATTCTATGAATATTTGCAGAAATACCAGATCGTAAGCGATACGAACATCGATTATCCCGGTGCTGCGAGTGGATACCTTGCGCCTCGTGATAAGTGGACCGAGGTGCAGGGTTATAACATCAGCTTTGGACAAGGTCTTGAAGTGAGCCCGATCCAGATGATGCGTTTTTATGGGCTGGTCGCAAGCAACGGAACGATCGTGCAGCCTCATTTCTTACTCGATGTGCCTTCAAGTGATGAAGAGCTGGTCTATTCCACCGAGAAAGTGGTCGATAACGACCAGGCGATCGACGATCTTGATACCATGCTCGAGGCAGTGGTAAAGGACGGAACGGGCACCCAAGCAGCGATCGATGGATATCGCGTTGCAGGCAAGACTGGCACAGCAGAGATCGCAAGTCCCAATGGTGGCTATAAAGAAGGCGTGTACAACATATCGTTTGTCGGCTATCTTCCTGATGCCTCAACAAAGCTTGTATGTTTCGTTGGTGCAACAGATGTTCCCGGCGAGCGAAAGACTGTTCCCGCATTCCATGAGATCATGGAGTTCGCGATCGATCGCTATCACATTACGCAGAACTAAGGATCATCATGACTGACCGAACATGCTCAGCACTCATCGAAGGTTTCGACCATACGATCATCGGCGATCCAGAGCGCGTTGTAACAGGCATATCCTATCGTAGCGATACAGTGAAGCCTGGCGAAGCATTCTGCTGCATCGTCGGGACGAAGAGTGATGGACATGCTTATGCGCAGGATGCACTCGATCGTGGTGCGAGCGTGCTAGTGGTCGAGCGAGAGCTCGCCTTGAGAGGAGAAGAACATGTTAGCTTCATTCTCGTTGATGACTCGCGTAAGGCAATGGCTCATCTTGCGTCTCGCTTCTATGGAATGCCATCTGAAGATTTTTCGCTCGTTGGAATAACGGGAACAAATGGCAAGACCACTACGACGTTCTTGGTCGATCACATCGCACGCACCCTTGGCGCGACAACTGGTGTGATCGGAACGGTAGGTATCGATATTGCAGGAACAACGCTCCCTGCCGATCACACGACTCCTGAATCGTGCGATTTGCAACGCATCTTCGCACAGATGCGTGATAAGCATTGCGATGTGGTGACCATGGAGGTCAGCTCACATGCGCTCGATCTCGATCGTGTGTGGGAAAGCGATTTTACCGTGACGGCATTTACGAATCTTACACAAGATCATCTTGATTACCATAAGAGCTTCGAAGCGTATTTTGCAGCGAAGCGGCGTTTGTTCAGCGCAGATTATCCCGCAAAGCGTGTTGTTAATATCGATAGTGACTGGGGAGAACGTTTGCTTGCATACGTTCTTGAACAAGGCGATTCGGTCGTTACGACCGGCTTTGCCGAGAATGCCGATATTCATCCGATAAAGATCGCCTACGATGTGGCGCGCACTCGTGTCGTGTTCGCGGTGATGGGCGATGCGGTCTCGTTCGAGTATCCACTTGTAGGTCGCTTCAATGTTGAGAATGTGATGAGCGCATTTGCTATCGCCATTCAGCTTGGCTACGCTCCAAACGATATAGCACGTGCGTTGGGAGACGTTCCTGCGGTGCCTGGACGCATCGAGCGTGTTGAGCTTGCGCCAGGCGTGGGAGGAGAAAAAGCACGCAGTTTATCGGTGTATGTCGACTATGCACATACGCCTGATGCGATCGAAAAGGCCATCGCATCGGTCAAGCAGCTTGCTCAGGGTAAGACCATTGTGGTGTTCGGTTGCGGTGGCGATCGCGATGCTGCCAAGCGTCCCCTCATGGGTAGAGCGGCACTTGCAGCGGACCATGCAGTGGTTACTTCTGATAATCCACGTACAGAGGATCCTCAGAAGATCATCGAAGACATACTCGAGGGTATGCAGGGCAATGAAGGTCGTTTCAGCGTAGAACCCGATAGGCGCAGTGCGATCCGTAAGGCGCTCACGCTTGCTTCGCCAAGCGACGCAGTGCTGATCGCGGGCAAAGGGCATGAAGATTATCAGATAATCGGTACTACCAAACACGCCTTCGATGATCGCGCGGTCGCGCGCGAAGAGATGGCGCAGATCGGTTAGGAAACTATGAGGCTGAATTCAAAACAGATTGCTGAGTTCACAGGCGCGAGCGTCATAGTCGAAGCGCTCGATCCCTCGCATCTCGCAACAGGAATCACCTGGGATTCCCGTGACGTCGAGCCTGATTTTGTTTACGTTGCCCTCCCTGGTGAGCGCGTTGACGGTCATAGCTTTATCGATGAAGCATTGAGCAAGGGCGCTCATGTCGTACTCACAATGCAATGCGTTTCTGAGAACACGAAGATCCATGCTAAAGAAATGGGCGCAGCGTTGCTCGAGGTCTCATCGACGTTCTCTGCGATCACGGATCTTGCGCGCGCATGGAGAAGTTTTATCAAGGGTGAGGTGGTCGCCCTCTCCGGTTCAACGGGAAAGACCACCACTAAAAATATCTTGCGCGACGTGCTTGCGACCACCTATCGTGTGGTTGCCACGAAGGGCAATCAAAATAATGAGCTGGGTGTTCCAAAGACTTTGCTTGATGCTGATCCTGAGACTGAATATGTGGTTGTTGAGATGGGCATGCGTGGTTCGGGTCAATTGCGTGAGCTCTGTGACTTTGTACGTCCTAATATTGCGCTCATCACCAATACAGGGGAATGCCACATCGAACTTCTTGGTTCACGCGAAGCGATCGCGCTCGCAAAGGCCGAAGCTGTCGAAGCGTTGCCGAATGGTACGGGGCTTGCGGTCTTGAATTATGTGGATGACAACACGCTTTTAATATGTGAAGCCGCCAAAACCGCAAAGCGCGGTATCCAGGTGATCTTCTTCGACGGTTCGGGCACGTTCAGAGCGCAGACCAATGAAGGGGTGCCTTGTGTATGGGCGAGCGATATCGTTCTTGATGATGCAGGGTGTCCTCATTTCAAGCTGCACGTACCCGAGAATCCGCACCCGCTTGATTGCGAGCTTGGACTGCGCGGTGTGCATAATGTACATAATGCCTGTGCTGCTGCTGCGCTTGCCTATCGTTGTCGTGTTCCGCTCGAGCAGATTGCTATCGGACTCAAGGCTTCCGTGCCTGAGGTGGGGCGCCAGGAGATATTGCAAGGTAAAGGCAACATCATGGTCATCAACGACGCGTATAACGCGAATCCCGATTCGATGCGTGCATCGCTTGCCATGTTTTCCGCACTCAACGTCAAGCACAAACGCTATGCTGTATTAGGCGACATGGGAGAGCTCGGTGATTTTGCTCAGGCTTGCCATGAAGGCGTTGGACAGTTCGTTGCTACACAGAAGCTCGATCAGCTGATCTGCGTCGGAGAGCTGGCACGCTTCATTGCTTCTGGCGCACTTGCGGCGGGTTTTCCAGCAGAACGCATCATATCTGTTGCTACACGAGGTGAGGCGCTCAATGAGTTGGAAACACGTCTTGAACCTGGAGATGCGGTGTTGGTAAAAGCGTCTCATTCTATGGAGCTGGAACGTATAGTCAGGGGGCTATTAGCATAATGCTTTCGGTATATGCACAGTATCCGACCTTTACCGTCTTTCTTGCGGTGTTCATGGGCGCGATCGTTACAATGTTGCTCATGCCATTTTGGATCAAAGGCTTGAAGAAGCATCTTATCGGACAGCAAGTCCGGGCAGATGGCCCAGAGAGCCACTTGGTCAAGCAAGGTACGCCCACCATGGGCGGTGTGATCATGCTCGTTGCGATGGCGATCACGGTCCTTCTTCTTGCTGCGCCAGAGCTTGATACTACGTTCATTCTCATTGCGATCATCCTCACAGGCGTGCTTGGTTTTATTGACGATGCTTCCAAGGTTGCAAAGGAGCGCTCCCTTGGCCTGACGCCAAAAGCAAAACTCATCGGCCAGTTCCTCATCTCGACTGCGTTTGTGCTTGCGGTCGTGAATTGGCTTGGCGTTGCTCCCACTATCGATATCCCCTTTATTGCTACGCTTGATTTCGGTATCCTCACTACAACCTTGCCTATTGAAGTTCCTGCAGGTCAGTTCAGCATACCGTGGCTTTATGTACTTTTTTGTGATGTCTTGTTGATGGGTCTTTCAAACGCAACGAATCTAACTGACGGTTTGGATGGCCTTGCTGCCGGTACCGTTATGATGGCGATTTTGGTCATGGCAGCGATCGCCTATCGGTTGAACATGCTCGATGCCGCATTGGTCGGTGCTGCTATTGCTGGGTGCTGTATTGGTTTTCTGTGGTTCAATGCATATCCGGCCGATATCTTCATGGGAGACACCGGTTCACTCTCCCTCGGTATGGCGCTTGGATGCATTGCGATCGTTACGAAGACAGAGGTCATCTCGCTCATTATCGGTGGCCTGTTTGTGATCGAAGCGCTCTCGGTCATGATCCAGGTTTTCTATTTCAAACGAACGAAAAAGCGGCTCTTCCTCATGGCCCCTCTTCATCATCATTTCGAGAAGAAAGGCTGGAGCGAAGTGAAGGTGGTCGTACGCTTCTGGATCATCTCTGCGTGCTTTGCTGCGGTCGGTTTTTGCATCTTCTTTGCTCAGTCGATGCTGATCTAGGGTGATGATCTGGTGATGCAGCACGAGAAAGGAACGAGCATGAGCAAAGAGTCGTCTTCGAGAGCGGATCGCAAAGCGGCCCCTAGATCATTGGGCGATGTTCTTGTGCTCGGTCTTGGAAAGACTGGGGAAGCGGTATGCGATTACTGTCTCGAGCAAGGAGATCGTGTCACATCGCTAACGGTCGCTGCAGGTGCGAAGAGTGCTGCATCGTGTTCAGTTGCTGCGCGTCTTGAAGCTCAAGGAGCACAGGTCGTCTTTGATGTGACTAGCTTTTCTAAAACCTACGATCTATGTATCGCAAGTCCGGGTATCTCTCAGTTCTCCGAGTTCTACCAAAATGCGCTCGCTTCTTCACGTGAGGTGATCAGTGAAGTTGAATTCGCATGGCGCGAGAGCAAGCGTGACTCGGTCTGGATTGCGATCACGGGTACTAATGGCAAGACTACCACGACTGCATTATGCGCGCATCTTCTGCGCAGTGCAGGTAAGAATGCAGCAGCTGTCGGCAACATCGGTGATACTTGCATCGATGCGGTGCGCAAAGGCGATGTCGATCACTATGTTGCAGAAGTATCTTCGTATCAGCTTGCTTCTACCAAGCGATTTGCACCACAAGTTGCAGTCTTGCTCAACATCACGCCCGATCATCTTAAATGGCATGGGAGCTTTGAGGCGTATTGTGAAGCGAAGCGACGTATTTATGCAAATCTCACGGAGGTGAGCGGAGTTGCGGTCATGGATGCGGTTAACGATGTAGTGCGAGGATTCGTAAAGGATCTGAAGCGCTCAACGACAGCAGAGCGTGGTTTTTCCTATATTCCGATTGGTAGTGCTCAAGGGATCGGATACAGCATGATCGATGCATGCGGTGCAGAGAATGCAGCTTATGTCGACGGGTCGCTTCTCACACTCGATCTTGCAGGAACATCGAATGTGCTCGTGACATGTGATGAACTTAACATTCCCGGTGAACATAATGTGTCGAACGCTCTGGCGGCCGCAAGTGCCGCGCTTGCTATTGGATGTGATCTTGAAGCCGTGCGTGAAGGGCTGCGTACATTTCAGCCGCTCGAACATCGCATCGAACCATGCGGCAGCATAAACGGTGTTGTGTGCTATAACGACTCGAAGGCAACCAATGTCGATGCGACCTTGAAAGCGCTTGCTGCATTCGGGGACACACGGCCTATCGTGCTGCTGGGAGGCGACGATAAAGGAACGAGCCTTGATGTGCTCGTAAAAGAAGCAAGCGCTCATTGCAAAGCAGTAGTGTGCTACGGCGAGGCAGGAGAGCGCTTTTTCGAAGCATTCTCCGTTTCGTCGTTACCGCATTACGAGGCAGCTCACATGAAAGAGGCTTTCGATCTCGCACTCGAGATTGCTCAACCGGGTGATGTGCTTGTGCTCTCGCCAGCTTGTGCGTCTTTCGATGAATTCAGTTGTTTTGAAGAGCGCGGTGAAGTGTTCAAAGATCTGGTTCGCCAGCGCTCAAGTGGTGGGGAAGGCTAGATCTGGCATGAACAGGGCGCCACGAACACACTCACAACGCACTCCATTGCCCGCTCATTCACGTCTCCAGCGTTCCTCGAAAGAGATCGTCGTACCGCGTTTGATGGTCATGCTCTCTGCTGCTGCTCTGGTAGTCATCGGACTTGTCATGGTCTTTTCGGCTTCTTCGGTCACTGCCTATGTCGAACAAGGCGATGCCTATGGAGAGACGATCAAGCAAGTTATATTCGCAGTTATCGGGGTAGCGATCTGTATCGGTGTCATCGTTGCGACAAAGATGGTCGGTTTCGAGACGATGACCTCCAAGTTCATCATCTATAGTTTTTGGGTCGTGTGCGTTATTGGCATCCTTTTGACGGCGGTGCTCGGTACCTCAGCACTCGGTGCGAAGCGTTGGCTTGTGATCGGTGGTATTTCGATTCAGTTCGCCGAGTTCATGAAGATTGCTTTGGTGCTGGTAGCAGCGCGTATCATGGTCGATTTCAATGACGGTATGGACGCACTTCATGTGCTCGTGCGCTGTGCGATCTTTATCGTTGCTCCACTTGCGCTCTTATTCGTTTTGCAATCTGACCTCGGAACGACGGTGATATGCCTTGTTGCTATCTTTTCGATACTTATCTTTGGTGGCGTTCCATGGCGCTGGATCGCGCTTCTTGGCATATTGATTCTCGGACTTGGTGCGGCAGCGATCTTTTCAGCGCCGTATCGAACTGCGCGTCTTTTGACCTTTCTCGATCCGTGGGGCAATGCGGATGGCGATGGTTATCAGATCGTTCACTCGCTTCAGGCTCTGGCCTCAGGCGGCTTGTTTGGCGTCGGTATTGGTAACTCATATGAGAAGCTGCAGTATCTCCCTGAAGCAGAGACAGACTTCATCTTCGCGATCATCGGTGAAGAGCTCGGTCTTATTGGCGCTATGGCGGTCGTTGTCTTGTTCGTCATTTTTTTGTATGGAGGATATTGCATCGCAAAGGATGCGACGAACAGTTATGGGATGTTGATCGCTGGTGCGCTCACTACCATGCTTGTTGTGCAAGCCTTCATCAACATACTTTGCGTGATCGGTCTTTTCCCGATCACTGGTAAGCCGCTTCCGTTCATATCTTCGGGCGGCTCTTCGCTCATCAGCTCGCTTTTGATCGTAGGTATTATCCTGTCGGTCTCATTCAGCAGCGATGCGACTGAAGCCTCTTATCAGCAGCGCCGCGAGAAGCTCCATGTCGTATCTTCTTACGATGGTGGAACGCCGAAGCCAGGAAGAAGACGTTAAGGAGAAGATATGCGCATCGTATTATCGGGCGGTGGTACTGCAGGACACATCAATCCAGCACTTGCGCTTGCTGAGGAGCTCCAGAAGCGTGGTCATGAGGTCTTTTACGCGGGCACACCGCAAGGAGTCGAAGCACGCCTGGTGAAAGAGGCGGGCTTGCCTTTTGAAGCTTTTGAGGCACGGGGCTTCGATCGTGCTCATCTATCCACGCTGCCTAAAGCGTTACGAACGATCCAGAAGAGCACCAAGAAGGCAAAACGCTGGTTTCTCGAGATTGAGCCTGACGTTGTTGTAGCATTCGGTGGGTATGTGTGTATTCCAGTCAGTAGAGCCGCTGAAGCGCTCAATATCCCTCTGGTCGTGCACGAGCAGAATTCGGTCATGGGCATGGCAAACAAGTATCTTTCTAAAGGGGCTACTGCGGTGGCGCTTACCTATGAGGTCGCAGGTGAGGCTGTAAGCGACAAGAGTAAAGTCGTCGTAACAGGCAACCCTGTGCGTTCCTCGATCTTCACCTCGACACGCGAAGAGGGAAGAGCAGCGCTCGATATTCCTCATGATGCGCTCATGTTGCTCGTGTTCGGAGGCAGCCTAGGTGCTCGTCACCTGAATAGTGCGATCGCGGCGATGAAGGATAGACTACTCGCGATCGACAATCTCTATGTCATGCATATCACAGGACCAAAAGAGCTCGAGTGTGTTGAAGAATTGCTCGATCTGTCTGATGAAGAGCGCAAGCGTTATATTGTGTTGGGCTATCAAGATCGTATGGGTCAGACCATGGCGGCTACCGATATGGTTGTCTCACGCGCGGGGGCTACCTCGCTTGCCGAGATATCTGCACGACGCATTCCTGCGATCCTTGTGCCGTTTCCTTTTGCAACCGCCGATCATCAAACTACGAATGCGCGTGCGTATGTAGAGCGTGGTGCAGCTCGCATGATCGCTGATGCGGATGTCGAGACAGAAGAGTTTGCTGCGATGGTGCTCGAATTGGTTGAAGACGACGCTCTGCGTGAGCGCATGACGCAGGCTGCAGCGACCTTTGAGACCGAAGACGCTGCCGCGAAGTTGGCGGATGTTGTATTAGCAGCAGCAGGGGCGAAGCAATCCGATACAATGTGATGCGGATCCAGGAGGAAATGCGTGGAGCGATTCGAGAATAAGAAGATTCATTTCATCGGTATCGGTGGTGTCGGCATGAGCGGCATCGCTCGCGTTGCTCACGAACAGGGTCATACTGTTTCTGGATCGGATCTTCGTGAAAGTCGTTATACCAAGCAGCTGCGCGAAGCAGGTATCAAGATCTTCATCGGCCAGAAGGCGGACACTATTTCGAGTGTCGATCCTGATATCGTGGTCGTATCGACTGCAATCATGGATAACAATCCCGAGCTTAAAGCCGCACGCGAAGCGGATATCGACATCTGGCATCGCGCGAAGATGCTGGCAGCGCTCGGCGTAGGACATGCGACGCTTGCGGTTGCGGGAACGCATGGTAAGACCACGTCTTCTTCGATGCTCGCCTCTACTATCGATGCAATCGGGCTCGATCCGACCTTTCTGATCGGCGGTATCGTGCGCTCCTATAATTCGAATGCGCATTGTGGCGAGGGAGATTATTATGTGGTCGAAGCAGACGAGAGCGATCGTTCGTTTACCTATCTCGATCCTGCAGCAGTGCTCGTGACCAATGTTGAGGCCGACCATCTTGATCATTATGAAGATCTTGACGAGATCTATAAGCTCTTCGGGGATTTCATCTCACTTGTCCCTGAGGAGGGGTGTTGCGTGGTGTGCGGCGAGGATGCTGCACTTGTCGATGTTGCCTGCTCGACAGGGCGTAAGGTCTATACCTACGGTTTCGACAGATCTTTCGATACGTCTATCGAGAATTATGAGACCCACGGCATCTCTACCACCTTTGACGTCACGCTGCCTGACGGGCAGCTTTATCATTGCCGTATCAAGCAAAACCCCGGACGTCATAACGCATTGAACGCCGCGGGCGTGCTCACGCTTATGTGGACGCGTGGTCTTGATATGGATGCCGCGGTCGAGGCATTGGCAGATTTTGCTGGAGTCCGCAGGCGTTTCGATAAGGTCGGCGAAGCAAACGGCATTACCATCGTTGACGATTATGCTCATCATCCGACCGAGATCGCCGCAACTATCGAAGCGGCAAAATCACTCGATTTCAAGCATGTGCATGTACTCTTCCAGCCGCATCGTTATTCACGAGTGAAACTCTTCACTGAAGTTTTGCGCGATGATTTCGAGCGCGCATTCGACAAGGCTGATCGCATCACGTTTATGGATGTGTATTCGGCAGGCGAAGCACCCGTTCCTGGTATCTCTGGTGCCACTTTCTTGCAGGTCGTACTCGATCATCCTGGTCATCCTGAGGATGCGACCTATGTAGCGCATCGCATGAAAGTAGTTCCTGAGCTGCTCGCAAAGCTTGAGCCGGGCGATCTTATTATCACCATGGGCGCTGGTGATGTGACAGCTATCGGTCCAGAGCTTCTTGCTGCTCTTCAGGAGCGCGAACTGGAGGGGCGTAACTGATGGCTCGCCATGCTTCGGATCTGGAGCTTCTTCGTTTCGAAGAGGATTTCGATGGCGAGATTCGTTTGGATGAGCCGATGGCGAAGCATACGAGCTATCGCATCGGTGGCCCTGCGAGAGCCTATATTGTGGTCAATTCCATTGCTGCACTAAACGCTGCACTGAATGCATGTAGAGACGATGAAGTACCTTGGGCCATGGTGGGCAAGGGTTCGAACTTGCTCGTTTCCGATGAAGGCTATCCTGGTGCAGTCATCACGCTCGCAGGGGAATTTCGTACGTGGATGTTCGATGAAGAGACAGATCGTGTCATCGTCGGCGCAGGTACGATACTCTCGCGGCTTGTACAAGAGGTCTTTCATCGCGGTTATAGCGGTATGGAATTTGCCGTTGGGACTCCGGGAACCGTAGGGGGAGCACTCCGTATGAACGCGGGGACGAAAGATGACTGGATCGGCTCGCGTGTGGTCTCTCTCACGGTTTTTGATCCCGCGAGAGGCTTGAAGCGTTATGCGGGCAGTGATATCGAATGGGCATATCGCTCAACGTCCTTTTCTGCTGATGAGATCATCGTTGAGTGTGAGCTTCAGCTAGAACCAGCGATCTCGGGCAATATCCATGAACGCATGCGCACATTGCTTGATAAGCGCAAGGCCTCTCAGCCATTGGAATATCCTTCCTGTGGAAGCGTCTTCAAGAACCCAGAGGGCTACTCGGCAGGTGCGCTGATCGATGAGGTCGGGCTTAAGGGGACTCTGTGTGGAGGCGCGCAAATCTCCGAAAAACATGCTAATTTTATTGTCAATAAGCACAATGCTTCAGCTTCTGATGTGCGAGCTCTTATCACGAGTGCGCAAGAAAAGGTGAAAGAACACTATGGCATCGAACTTCAACCGGAAGTCAGATTCCTTGGGTTCGAGGCGGAACTCGAGAACTGACAAGGGCACCGCGCTGCCTTCTTCGGTGAAGGGACGTCCGAGTCAGAACCGTTCGGTGCGTATGTCTCAAAGCGACCGAACGAGGCGAACAAGGCAATCTGCTCCAGCGCGCTCGTCACGACGTGTATCGCATAGTGCTTATCGCGATGCCAATGTAGGAATGCCGAATGCTCGCGCGCGCAACACGCGTCCTGTTCCAACACACACCGCTTCATCTTCACGGCGAACCTCGAGTTACGGTTCGAGCCTTCCCAATATCGATCGCAATGGATATCTTGCCGGTGAGGGTGTCCACCAGACACGTGCTTCAGGGCAGCGTCGGACATACGGCAATGAGCCCTTGCGCTCGGTCAGTGTCTCTCAAGTGCGCAACAATCGCCGTCAGATCCAACCGAAACGTTCGCGCAAAGGGCTTGTCATTGGCATCATCATCGCGGTGTTGGCGATCTTGATCGCGCTCGGGATGTTCGTTCTTTCAAGAACTGATATGTTCCCTGTTACCAAGATCACTGTTTCAGGCGTGCATCACCTGACCGATCAGGAGACCGCAGAGCTTGCATCGGTCCCTGAAGGAACGACGCTGCTCAATGTGGATGCAGCTGGCATCGAGGGGCGCCTTGAGTCGAATCCCTGGATCTTGGATGCTGTCATCGAACGGCGTTTTCCTGATACGCTCAATCTGAACATCACCGAGCGTGAGATCGTTGCGGTGGTCGATGTAGTCATCGATGACAACGATAACCAGCAAACTTGGGCGCTCGCTTCGGATGGTACGTGGTTGATGCAGATCCCTGATCGGAATAGCGAGGAGGGAAAGCAGCTTGCCCCCCAGGTCTATGAGGATGTGGATGCTGCGCTTCATATCTCGAGCGTTCCTTATGGTGCGGTTCCTGAAGCAGGGTCGCAGTGCAACAATCCCAACATCACCAATGCGCTTGCGATCATCGATGGCATGTCGACTGAACTTGCTGACCAGGTGAAGTCGGTCTCTGCGGCAAGCTCGGATTCGACGGTGCTCACGCTTGACAATGGAGTCGAGATCGCCTTTGGCGATTCTACTGATATCCGCGATAAAGAGCGCGTATGCCTTGAGCTGATGGAGCAGCATCCAGGTAAGATCGCTTACATCAATGTACGCACGGTGAATAAGCCGATATGGAGGGCAGTTTAGTGATATTTGCCCAGTTTGTGTTTTCAATCAATCGGCTCTTGTGTACAATTAACCCAATGTCCTCATGGGCGCCTTTTCCCATGAGCAACATCTCACTGAATTACTGAAAGCGGGCATGATATGCAACAAATTCTAGGCGCTGATAATCTTGCTGTCATCAAGGTCGTAGGCGTAGGTGGCGGCGGTACAAACGCGGTCAACCGCATGGTTGAAGCGGGCGTTCGCGGTGTTGAATTCATCGCGGTAAACACCGACCGTCAGGCGCTGCTTCTCTCCGATGCCGATAAAACCATCCATATCGGTGAAGAGCTTACTCGTGGTCTGGGTGCTGGTGCTAATCCAGAAATCGGCTGTCAGGCAGCAGAAGAATCTCGTGCAGAGATTCGTGAGGCGCTTGCCGATGCCGATATGGTCTTCGTCACTGCTGGCGAAGGTGGCGGTACAGGCACTGGTGCTGCGCCAGTTGTTGCAGAGATCGCCCGTGAAGAAATTGGTGCGCTCACCGTCGGTATCGTTACCAAGCCATTCAGCTTCGAAGGTCGTTTGCGCCGTAATCAAGCAGAACAGGGCATCGATTTCCTCTCTATGAAGGTTGACACGCTTATTGTCATCCCGAACGATCGCTTGCTCGAGATCGTTGATAAGAAGACTAGCATGCTCGATGCATTCCGTATCGCAGACGATACGCTGCGTCAGGGCATTCAGGGCGTTACCGACCTCATCACTATTCCTGGCCTTATCAATCTTGACTTCGCGGATATTCGTACGGTTATGAAGGATGCAGGTACTGCCATGATGGGCATCGGCATCTCTTCGGGCGAATCCCGTGCGCTCGATGCTGCCCAGCAAGCTATTAACTCCAATTTGCTCGAGACTTCAATCGCAGGTGCTTCGCGCATCCTCTTCTCAATCGCAGGTGGCCCGAGCCTCGCACTTTCTGAAGTGGATGAAGCTGCTCGTGTGGTCGAGGCAGTCGCTGATGAGAATGCAAACATCATCTATGGCCAGATCGTTGACCCCGAGATGCTCGAAGAGGTTCGTATCACTGTTATCGCAACAGGATTCAAGGCTAATACTGCCCAGGCTGCAATGGATTTCTCGCGCAAGGACAACGTATTCAACTCAACTACACAGCGTGCAGGAAATGCTCAGCAGAATCAGGCGCCCCAACAGACGCAGAGCACCTATCAACAGCTCTATTCCAATGAACCTCGTTTTGCTGATGAAGATTACATCCCTGATTTCTTGAAGCGCCAATAGTCATTTCAAGATCTATGCATCACCGCTTCGCGCGGATATGCTTGTAACACCAAAACACAGCGCAGACGCATCGATTTCGATGCGTCTGTTCGTTTGAAAGGCCCGTCATGGATAGCTTCGTAGTTCCCAAGCCTTCACTTTCTGAAGTCGAATACGGCAACATACCTCTCTTCACTGATGATGCGCTCTTCGAAGCGTGCGGTGTGCGCATTGCGTTTACGACGCGCGCAGGAGGTGTGAGCTCAGGTTCGTATGGCACGCTTAATCTTGCTGATCATGTTGCCGATGATCATGGTGCGGTCATGAAAAACCGTGCTTGTCTTATGCATGCGATCGCGCCAGAACTCCATCGCTGCCATGATGAAGTGCTCATCGTCCCAAATCAGGTGCATGGCGATACGGTTGTGAGCATCGACTCTTCCGATGAGATCGAACACGTAAAGCTTGAAGTTGCACAAGGGGCGGATGCGATCATCGTTGATGCGCGTGAGATCGCAGCACTGCTTTGCTTTGCTGACTGCGTGCCACTCATCATTGTCTTGCCGACAGGGAGATTTGCGGTAGTCCATGCTGGTTGGCGCGGTGTCGAAAATACGATTGCCGCAAAGACGCTTTCGCTCATGCTTGAGCAAGAGAAACGAGCATCGGGCGCATCCCCTCACGATATCGTTGCCGCCACCAATGTCTACATCGGTCCTTATATTCACCGTGAATGCTTTGAGACCAACGAAGAGATCCATGACCTATTTACTACGAAGTTTGGCGATGCATGTGATTTTGATGCACATCATATCGACCTCGGGGCAGCGCTCCGCGTTCAATTGATGCAACGAGGAATCGAGCCAGCACGCATCTGTGATCTTGATATATGCACGGTTTGCAACAACGACCGGTTCTTCTCATATCGCGCTCAGAGTGGCATTGCGGGACGACATGGCGCGTTGGCGATTCGTCTATAAATCAACAAGCGTGTAGCAAAGTTCGTGCATTGCTCATCGTGCGCTATAGTGAAAAAGCACGTCATTCACAGGGCATATCATCAAGGAGTGCTGCTCATGTCAACGAAAGATCGTTATATACATGTCCGTAAGGAAGTCGATGTTGCTTGTACGCGGGCAGGACGAAGACCAGAAGAAGTTTTGCTTCTTGCAGTATCGAAGACAGTCGATCTCGACCAGGTTCAAGAAGCTATCGAAGCCGGAGCCCATGCGTTTGGAGAGAATCGTCCTGACGAACTTTTGCGCAAGAGCGCTGCATTTCCCGATCAACAGTGGCATTTCATCGGTAATATCCAATCACGAAGGATCCCCGATATTGTTTCAGCAGCCGATCTGATCCATTCAGTCAGCAAGGCTGAGCATCTTGCAAAGATCGATAGGGCAGCAGCGAAGATCGATAAGGTGCAACCTGTGCTGCTTGAGGTGAACGTTTCAGGTGAGTCTTCCAAAAGCGGCTTTCATCCGAGCGAGGTTCTCTCGGTTATCGAAGAGGCGGCAGGCCTTCTTGCTGTGCGTATCCAGGGACTCATGACCATGGCGCCACGTGCCGATGAAGACGCAATCGAATCGTCTTTCAGTGGGCTTGTGTCTCTCCGTGACGATCTGCAACGTCAACTCGATGACAAGGGAATAGATGTCACGTTGTCTGATATTTCTATGGGTATGACCGAAGACTGGCCACAGGCGATCGAACGAGGCTCTACTATAATAAGGGTCGGACGAGCTATCTTTGATAGTTCGTTTGAATAAGACAGGTTTGGCAATCGCGCCTTCAGCGTTCTGCGTTCAAGTAAGAAGGTTGCGATGAAAGAAAGGTGTTATGGATTTTCCTAATCCCTCAAGATCTGCTGGAAATCTCGTTGAGAGTATCAAGGATAAACTGAATTTCGGCTCATCGCGCGCTGCCGATCGTGATGAATACGTAGAAGAAGATTATGCGTATGACGAGCTGGGCTACGACGACGGTTTCGATGATTATGGCGAGTACGGTTTCGATGAATCCTATGCCACGAATAGCTATGACGATGCTTATTCAGACAGTTACACGACGCGTGATACGTATCGTACGCGTTCACCTAAGCTCGTCTCCTTGGACGACATCCAGAATACAACCTCTGCTTATGGAGTTATGACACCAGGGTCGTCTTCCGACCACGGGGTCCCGACCAGCTCTTCGGTTCCAGGGTATCTCTCCAGCACAGCAGATACACGGTTTTCCTCGCGTTCGACTTCGCGCATCACGGTTGCTTCCGATCAAGCAGAGCGCGATTACACCGAAGGATTTGGCTTCGATCGTGCTGATACGAGTTATCGAGATTTCGTCTCACCGTATCAGCGTCAGAACGTCGAGAAGACCGCGGTCATGCCTTCTACAGGCTCGACGGGTCTCGATGGGCTTTTCACGCCTACTGATGGCACGGCGCAGACTGCTTCAGCTGCAAACGATCATGCTTCGAGCATCGGTGGGCGTTTCTCGCGCAAGATCGAGATATTCGAACCGAAGAACTTCGAGGAAGCGGTCAATATTGTTGCTATGCTCAAAGACGGAAGCGTTGTTATCTTGAATTTGAAGTATGTGAACGCCGGTCTTTCGAAGCGTGTTCTCGATTTTGCGTTTGGCGTGGTTGCCGCGCTCGATATGCAGATCACCTATGAGGCACCTCAAGTATTTTCCATCACGCAATCTGGGAAGCTCACTTTGGTCGAGCGTGATCAGTTGCGCCTAAAGCATATCCTCTAATGCGGTATGAACATCGATCGATGCGAAAGGATTTAACGTGAGCTGGCAGCATATTCTCGTTTCGCTTTCGGATGCGTATAGTTTGGTTATCGTCATCTATGTGCTGATGTCGTGGTTTCCCATCGGTGGCGTGGTTCAGGACGTGCGCAATGCCCTTGGCAAGATCTGTGATCCGTTTCTGAATCTCTTCAAACGTCTTATTCCCCCAATTGGAGGGATGATCGACATTACCCCTATAATTGCACTACTTGTGCTACAGTTCGGAGTACGATTTATAGTATCATTGTTCTAAGTTCGCGTATTATCAGGCAAGAGAGGTCGTTATGGCGATTACATCCGAAGATATCCAACAGCAGAGCTTCAAGATCGAACGTCGTGGCTATGATGTTGATGAAGTAGATGTGTTTCTGGAGCATGTTTCCGATGAGATCGACGTGCTCAATAACGAGATCGCTCGTCTTCGCACCCAATTAGCGGAGGCTCAGAGTGCACCTGCAGGCACTTCCTCTCAAGATGCGGCTGTTTCTGAGGATGCTGCAAAGCTTGCTGAAAAGGACGATCGCATCGCCGAGCTCGAGTCTCAGCTCACTGAGCGCAAGAGCGAAGACAACGCTATCGCCCAAGCGCTTATTATTGCTCAGCGCACGGCAGACGAAATCGTCTCTAAAGCGCGCACTGATGGCGAGAACATTCGTCGTAACGCTGAAGAAGAAGGTCAGCGTATTCTCGATAAGGCAGGAGCTGAAAAGCAGCGTATCATCGAGCAGATCAGCGAACTTACGGTCAGCCGTGAAAAGGTACGCGAGCAGTATCAAGAGATGCTCAAAGATTTCATTGCTGCATCGACCAAGCGTCTTACCGAGATCGGCGGCGATAACACCTCAGATATCGTTATTCCTGATGAGTTGCTTGAAGAAGAATCGATCAGCACGCCGAATACCAAAAAGTGGAATCCGTCTCCTTCGACGGCAACCTATACCACTCCAACGGTCAACCCAGCAGTTTCAAGCCCAGCACCTCCGAAGCCCTCTCAGTCTTCGAAGGATCTTTCGGGTTACGGAGATGCGGATGACTCCTTTACTTTCGACGAGATCGACTAATGATCCGTGGGAAGCGAATCTTATAAAGTTGCTGTACGTCTCACGCCCCGTTCGGGGCGTGATGCTGTTTTAGGGGTCAAGAACGTAGAAGGACTCTCTGAGGTACAAGCCTGCGTTACTGCTGCGCCAGACAATGGGAAGGCGAACAAAGCTTTATGCAAATTGGTCGCATCTGAGATCGGCATAGCGAAATCAAAGGTTGAAGTTGTGCAGGGCCAGACAAGTCGTCATAAACGTTTGAGCATTGAGGCTGATGCGAAGCTTATCAAAGAGTGGCTAGCAGGGTTGCCTGTACTCGATTAGACGAGCTTCACGCCTGCGTATGAAATGCGCGCGATCTCTTTCAAGGGAAGAAAGACCCATACGCTTCCTGTGCAAAGTGAGATGCGCGCAGGGGCTTCGATGAGTTCATTTGAGATTCCCCATAAGGCGCGATTTGTCACTTCGGCATCTTGCAAACCGTATTCCAGTCCTTCTTCGGTGATTCCAGTAGCCTTGTCCGAATGAGAGATGACTGAGCATGTTCCGCTCGCTCCCGGTTCGATGATGAGCTCGGTAAGAGCTCCACTCGAATCGAGTGTGATTACGACTTCGTTTTCTGTGATTCCCCAAATGCGTTGTCCGCGGCTTGCCGCATATGCCATCAATTGCAAGTTTCCCAGTGAATGGTCGAGACGCTCGTGGAGCCCATCGCACATGACGATATTAGTGAATCCTTGCTTTATAGCGTGATCGAGTGCCCAATCCATATCAGTGAAATCTTTGTGGGAATCGAAGACATGTATCTGGGGTTGCGTGAGCGTGGGACTCTGTTGGCCTTTTGTGTTTTGTCCTTTTGCTTTGAAAGATTGTTTCGAGGGAATATAACCAAGCGAATCAAAATCGCCGAACACCCCTTGGGGGATGATGTTGCGCTGCATGAGGGGAGCAAAGCCTCCATCAACGGCGAAGATCGTATCGAAATGGCAGACTTCAAGGATGTGGTCTAATCCGTGGTGTTCGGTGGGTGCACCCCCCACCACCAAGCATGAATGCATGAAACACTCCCTCTGTGTGATGCTGATGTTTGCTAGAATACCATAGGAGTGAGCCGGGCAACCGCGCCGTATACGGTGAGGAAAGTCCGGGCTTCGAAGGGCAAGATGCCAGTTAACGGCTGGGCGGGGCGACCCGACGGATAGTGCCACAGAAAAGAAGACTCTTCCTTTGGAAGAAAAGCTGAAACGGTGCGGTAAGAGCGCACCAGCATGCTGGTAACAGCATGGCTTGGTAAACCCCATCTGAAGCAAGCGCAAATAGGAATGCAATACGGCCGCCTTTCCGTGCATTCGGGTTGCGTGCTAGAGTTTCGCGGTGACGCGAAATCGAGATAAATGGTTGCCGACCACAGAACCCGGCTTACAGGCTCACTCTCTTTTTTCGATGCTATACTCATTGATGCAAGACGTGCTTGTCTTGCTTTCATATACGGGGAGCTCGACCGGCGCGATGTCGCGCCGCGCGGCTGAGAGGGAGCACGACTCCGACCCGATGAACCTGTCTGGATAATGCCAACGAAGGGAATCCGATCATGACGATCACGCAAATTGATGCCGCTCGGCAAGGAATCATCACACCAGCTATGCAGCGTGTTGCTGAAAAGGAGCACAAGAGCGCTGAAGAGATTCGTGCTGGAGTAGCGGCGGGCACCATCGCTATACCATCGAATGTCAATCATAAGAACCTCGATCCTGAAGGTGTGGGATCGGGACTTCGTACAAAAGTGAATGTGAATTTGGGAATTTCAGGCGATCTTATCGATCCTGAGGTTGAGCTCGAAAAAGTGCGTGTCGCGCTCGAACTGGGTGCTGAGGGCATCATGGATCTTTCAAACCATGGTAAGACGCAGGAGTTTCGTACTCAACTGATCAAAATGGCGCCAGTCATGATCGGCACCGTGCCGATGTATGATGCCATCGGTTACCTGGAGAAAGCGCTTATTTCCATTACGCCAGAAGATTTCCTTGAGGTGGTGCGTCGTCATGCTGAAGATGGTGTTGATTTTGTCACCATCCATGCTGGCATGAACAGGCGCGTTATCGAGTCTTTCAAAGAGACGGGACGTCTGATGAACATCGTTTCGCGTGGCGGCTCGCTCATCTTTGCATGGATGGAGGCGACGGGCAGAGAAAACCCCTTCTATGAATACTACGATGATGTGCTCGAGATTCTTCATGAGCATGATGTCACCATCAGCATTGGAGATGCGATGCGTCCTGGATGTGGCTATGATGCAACTGACGCGGGTCAGATTGCAGAGCTGATTGAGATCGGCAAGCTTACGAAACGTGCGTGGGATGCAGGTGTGCAGGTGATGGTCGAAGGACCTGGTCATATGGCCATCGACGAGATCGCAGCGAACATGAAACTTGAGAAGCGTTTGTGTCATAATGCGCCGTTTTATGTGCTCGGACCGCTCGTGACCGATATTGCGCCAGGTTACGACCACATCACCGCTGCTATCGGCGGCGCTCTAGCGGCAAGCTCAGGTGCAGACTTTCTATGCTATGTGACACCTGCTGAACATCTGCGCCTGCCTGATGTTGCAGATGTTCGCGAAGGGTTGGTAGCGACGAAGATCGCTGCGCATGCAGCTGATATTGCCAAAGGTATTCCCGGCGCTCGTCAGCGTGACGATCGCATGAGTGACGCGCGTCGTCGCTTTGATTGGGAAGAGATGTTTGCGTTGGCTATCGACCCAGTGAAGCCGCGCGAGTATTTCGAGAGCGCACCTCCTTCGAATGAAGAATCATGCACGATGTGTGGCAAGATGTGTGCGGTTCGTACGGTAAACACCATCATGGATGGTCTTGTTATCGACCTGGGTGATGAATACTAGGATCACGCCGACCGAGCGGCTCGTACGCGCTTGTATCGATCAAGGTTTTATTTCATGAAGAGTTGGACCAAAGAAGAGATTCGTGACGCCTTAAGGCTCTATGCAGTTACCGATCGTTTTTGGCTTGCAGGGCGTAGCTTTGAAGAAGCGCTTACCGAAGCGCTTTCGGTACCGGGCGTCACGTGCGTGCAACTTCGTGAAAAAGAGGCTTCAGCAAAAGAGCGTGAAGCGCTTGCACGCGAGGCGCAGAAGGTATGCGCGCGTGCGGGGATTCCTTTCTTGATCGACGATGATGTTGAGCTGGCACTACGTATTGGTGCTGATGGCGTGCATATCGGACAAGATGATATTTCTTGTGTTGAGGCTCGCCATTTGCTGGGCGATCAGGCTCTTATTGGTGTTACTGCTAAGACGCTCGATCAGGCATGCAAGGCGCAGGCTGATGGTGCGGATTATCTGGGGGTAGGGGCGGTGTTTCCTACTTCAACCAAACAAGACACCTGGACCATAGATCATGAGGTGTTGCGTCAGATCTGCGCGGCCGTTTCGATTCCGGTGGTTGCTATTGGAGGGATCACGGCAGACAATGCGAGAGACCTCGTAGGAAGTGGTATTGCTGGTATTGCGGTGGTTTCAGCGATCTTCGCAGAGGATAATCTTGCAGCTGCCGTCAAGCGCTTGGCTCATGTCGCGGAAGCATTTTAAGGTTTTGCTCATAAGGTGAAGAAGCGCGCGGTGCGCGAATGATCCGAGAGTAAGAGATGGGGTAGCAATGAAGAGCGTAGTGACTATAGCGGGTTCAGATTCAAGTGGGGGCGCAGGTATTCAAGCAGACTTGAAGACCATGACTGCGCTGGGAATATATGGCCAGTCTGCCATCACTGCCCTTACTGCACAGAACACTATGGGAGTGCTCGGGGTGCAAGAGACCACCCCCGGGTTTCTTGCCGAACAGATTGAAGCGATCTTTGCCGATATTCGTCCTGATGCGGTCAAGATTGGTATGGTAGCAAATCCTGCACTGATCAAGACTATCGCAGAATCGTTGCACGCTTATCAGGCAAAGAATATCGTACTCGACCCGGTAATGATCGCAACGAGCGGTGCTTCACTTGCTTCTGATGATGTGGCGCAGAGCTTGGTTCGCGATCTGTTCCCGCTTGCAAAGGTGCTCACACCGAACCTGATCGAGGCAGAAGTCTTCAGCGGAATCTCTATCGCCAAACCGCAACAGATGGTGGAGGCTGCTCATGCTATTCAACAGCTTGGTGCGCGTGCTGTGCTGGTGAAGGGTGGTCATCTTGAGAGCTTTGGGGATGGAGAAGAGTCCATGCAGGCACATCTCCCTCATGAAGGATCAGCGTACAATACCGATTCCGCATCGGAGTTCTTGAGCGATCAGCTCTTCGAGTCGGGCCATGCGTATGATCTGTTGCTTACGGAAGAGGGAACCGAATTTTGGCTCTGCGAACCACGCATTGCCACAGAGAATACTCATGGCACGGGCTGTACGCTCTCTTCGGCGATCGCATGTTACCTAGCTGAAGGATGCGAATTGGTTGACGCGGTCAAACGTGCGAAGTTCTATCTGACCCAGGCGCTTGCGCATGATCTTAAACTTGGCAATGGTCATGGTCCCGTGAACCATGGCTGGCATTTGGATACTGTCGTTCCTCAGAAAGGATAGACGGACTTTTTACAAGAGCGCTTACTCCGCGCTATGGGTATGGTCTTGACCACTGCCGTTAGCAAGCCAACAACGCATGTTGTAAGCTCGATCGTATAAAAGAGATCTGGATTCAAGCGATATGAGCTCAAAACAAAGAAAGGGAGACGATGAACGAGCTTGATATAGAGACATGGATGGAAGATCTTACGAGATCTCTCGATCAGGCTTTCGGATCGCGACTCATCTTGGTGGGGTTGCAAGGGAGTCGTGCTCGGGGTGAAGCGCGTGAAGGAAGCGACATTGATGCGGTGGTGGTGGTCGATGCATTGAGCGCAGATGATCTGGCATGCTACCAGGGCGTCATTGCCTCTTTGCCGCATGCTGAACTTGCTTGCGGTTTTATAGGCTCTCCTGAGGTGCTTGCTCATTGGCCACGCTATGACGTTTTCAATCTTATTGAAGACACGCGGGTGTTCTTCGGTTCGTTCGATTTCATGAATACTGCTTTTACCGCTGAAGACGCGTTGGATTCGGCAAAAGCTGGAGCTGCCGAGATCTATCATGTGCTCGTTCATGCATGTGTCTTTGAAGAGGAAAACCTTATCCCTCTTCTTGGAGCGTGTCTTAAGTCTTCATTCTTTGTGCTGCGTGCGCTTCAGTTTGCGAAAACTGGCGAATATCCAGCAAGCAGGGCGCGTATGCGCGAGCTTGCAGGAGAGCAGGAGCGCGATTTCCTTGATACTTACGAAACAGGGATCGAGAAGGACGCTGCCAAGGAACTTTCGAACCAACTGATCACTTGGTCTGAGGGTGTTTTAAAGAATAGCGCCGCTCAATAGGCGATCTTGCAAAATCAATCCTAAAGCGCGCGATAGTATTCGAGGGCAAAGGTGAGCAGGGCATCTCGGTCGAGTGGAAGGCGTTCTTCGATCACTTCTTCCAGGATAGCTCTCAGTGTTTGACCCACGAGCGGGCCTTCAGGAATACCTACCTCGATCAGATCCTTGCCCGATATCGGTAAATCGCGCAACGAGAACACCTCATCTTCAGCGACCATTTCAGCGAAGAGCGCTTCGATTTCGTCCGTTATGGCAACACGGCCGTGATATTCGGGTGCTTGAGCAAGCGAATCGGCACGCATGAGATCGCAGAGCGCATGGAAGAGATACTCTTTATTCTCAAGTTTTGCGTAAAGCCGACGGATCGCTTTTCTGGTGGGAGTAGGACGCACATCATGATAGCGCACGATCAGGCTAAGATCATGTGTAAAAGCACGTGAGAAATGCAGACGCTTGGCGATCGCGCGTACATGCTCTTCGCTCACTTTGGGATGACCATACATGTGACCCACACCTGCTTCATCCGTAAAAAACGTGTCGGGTTTTCCGATATCGTGCAGAAGTCCCGCCCAACGTGAAAGAGGGATGGCAGGCGAGTAGTGCACCACCCAGGCCGTGTGCTCGTAAACATCGTAGATGTGGTATTTCGTCTTTTGATCAAGTCCTTCCATGGGCTCGAGCTCGGGCAGTACGACATTCAGGATAGCAGTGTGTTGCATCAGGACATCGAAAACAGCATCCCCACATAAGAGTTTGGTTAGCTCGCTTTCGATGCGTTCACCTGCAATCAGAGACAGATCACCTCGAAGTTCGTTTGCTGCTTGAAGGGTTGGAGCGGCAAGTGGGAATCCGAGTTGGGATGAAAAGCGCAGTGCACGGAGGATGCGCAGTGCATCTTCAGAAAAACGCGTCTTTGCGTCACCAACACAACGGATCAAGCCAGTTTCTAGATCATTTTCTCCTTCAAAAGGGTCGAAGAGACCTCGATCAGGATGAAACGCCATCGCATTGATCGTGAAGTCGCGGCGTGCAAGGTCTTCTTCGATCGAGTCAACGAAAAAGACTTTAGAGGGATGGCGATGATCGAGGTATTCGCTCTCGGTGCGAAACGTGGTGATCTCGAGCACATGATCGTTTGCAACAACAGTGAGCGTGCCATGCTTAGTACCTGTTTCATGGACCGCGAAGCCTGCAGCAAGACAGAGCTTTTTGGTTACTTGCCAAGGTGCTGCGCTTGCGAGGTCGAAATCGTGTAAAGGGCGACCGAGTAGAAGATCACGTACGAAACCGCCGACCAACCAGGTTTCATACCCACCACGCTCGAGCGTGGTGATCACCTCAAGAACGCTTTTTGGTACGACATCGCCCAGTTCGAACGAAGGCCGATCGAGCGATCGGCCTTGTGGTTCAACAGGAGATGTGCGCGATATTTTGCGATCTTGTTCCATAGCTAAGCCCTTCACGAAAAGCTTAGCACACCTGCACGGGCTAGCGCCCTGTCCAGTGGGGTTTGCGCTTCTCCGCAAATGCGACTTCGCCCTCGTGCGCATCGGCGCTGGCGCGTGTGATCTTCTCGTATTCTTCGAGCGTCTCCCAACCCTCTGAAGGGTAGACAGGGCTTTGCCCGAAGGTCTCCATCGCGGTCTTCTTGCTGTATTTGATCGAAAGCGGTGCGCCAAGTGCGATCTTCTGTGCGAGCTCGACCGCTTTATCGACTACCTGATCTTCAGGAACGACATAGTTCACGAGGCCCCAGTCGAGTGCTTTTTGTGCCGAGATCGGTTCGGCGACCAAGAGCAGTTCCATGGCGAATTTCGTAGGGATTTGTTGTGCGATGCGCAAAAGCGTTCCGCCTCCAGCCGCAGTAAGTCCAACGCGCGGTTCGGGCAGCCCGAAGACAGAATCCTCAGCTGCTACCGCTAGGTCGCAAGCAACAACGATCTCAACGCCTCCGCCGAGCGCTTTGCCATGGACCGCCGCAATGAGCGGCTTGTCGAAATAGCGTTTTGTCATGGCCGCAAACCCCCATTTTTCGCGGCCTTCAGGCATCTCCCAGGCATCATCGGCTAATTCCTTGAGATCGGAACCCGCGCAGAAGACATGACCATTATTGGTGAGCACGCATGCTCGCAGATCGTCGTTCTTATCCCAATAATCGAGCGCATCACTGAGCTCTTTGGTCATGAGATTGTTAACAGCATTGCATGCCTTAAGGCGGTTAAACGTGATGATGAACACTCCATCGCGTTCTTCAGTTAGAATCGTTTCGAAGTCCATGGATCCCCCTTATCCTTTTTTATTCTCATCTTAGTATAGAGCCAAAATGCCGTGTGGCGGATCCGTTGCCTGATTGAGATTCTTGCGATTTTTCATCGGAGTATTGCTTTTGTTAATGATGGATATTTGAAATCGACAGCTCATAATCAATTTTCTGTTCTTCATACACGAGCTGATCGTATTCGCTAAGCTTGAGGGATGCAGCGAATGAGTTCGTGTGCTTAGAAGGGAAGAGCAATGCCTACGTTCAAGCAATTGATGAAACTCGCTCAGGTCACCGTCAACGACAAAACGTCGGGAAAGCGGGCGAAGGAGATCATCTCGATCATAAGAAAGGATCAAGTCCTACATGGTATGGATCCCCAGAAAGCCGTACGCTTCCTTGAGGATCTGGGGCCGACCTATGTGAAGATCGGGCAGTTAGCTTCGAATCGCGCTGATCTGTTGCCTGCTGCTTATTGCGAGGCGTTCGCAAACCTTCGTAGTAATGTTGACCCGCTTGACTTCGAGACGATCATCCACTGCATCGAAGAGGAGTATGGCCTCCCTTGGAATGCGGTTTTCGCCAAGATCGATGAGAATCCTCTTGGTTCGGCCTCGATCGCGCAAGTTCATAAAGCTACGCTGCATGATGGAACCACCGTCGCGGTAAAAGTACGCAGACCGGGCATCAAAGAAGAAATGGCAGAAGATCTGATGCTACTCCGCCACCTGCTCACGATCGCTGAATTCGGCACCACCGAACATGAGAGCCTCCTCGATTCGGTCGAAGGTTTGCTCACCGAGCTTGAGCGTACGACCGAAGACGAGCTTGATTTTACGATTGAGCTCAGTAATCTGGTGCGTTTTCATCAGGAGCTTGAGAGTATCGAGGGGGTAAGCTGCCCGCTGCCCTATCCTGAGTACTGCTCAGAATCGATATTGGTGATGGAGTATGTTGTAGGTCCAGAGATCAATGATCGTGTGGCCTTGATAGAGAAGGGTGATGACCCAGATGTATTAGCAAACCGCTTGGCGCAAAACTATATCTTCCAGGTTATCGATGCAGGATTCTTCCATGCCGATCCTCATGAAGGAAATATCATCGTGCGCGACCATGAGATCTGTTGGATCGATCTTGGGATGGTCGGTTCGCTCAATTCATCACAGCGTGCGCTTGTGAATCAGGCTTTTGCTGCGATCGCGGTGAAGGATCCTTATGAACTGAAAGAAGCAGCACTCGGTTTGACTACCGTCAAAGGGCCAGTGGATCAAGGGCGCCTTCTGCAACAGATGAGCGAATTGTTGGATTCATATGGCACCGCGAAACTGGAAGATATCAATATCGGCGAGGCATTCATGGATATCATCGAGATACTTCGTTCGCAGAATCTTGTTATCGATCCTTCTTTTACCATGCTGGCACGAGGATTCATGACCATCGAAGGAGTGGTAACGGATCTTTCACCCACTACCAATATCATCCATATCGTTCAAGACCATGTGCAGAAAAAGGCGATGACCTTGGATGCGATGATGCAGAAGATGAAAGAGATGAGCATTCAAACAGCGCATTCGATCGATGCAGGCACGAAGATCCCGACGCAGGTCTCGCATACGCTCGAGATGCTCAACGAAGGCGAGATTCATCTGGGGGCTAACATGAATGTCCCTAAGAGCGTTACGTCGACAGCGTATTCGCTTACAGGCTATCTGGCTTTTGCACTCATCTCTGCAGGGCTCTTCATCGGATCGAGCATCGTATGCACAACTAAGATGCAGCCCGAGTTCTTGGGTGTTCCACTGCTTGGTGTTATCGGATATGTGAGCGCATTTGTCTTAGGGGCTTATGTAATTTGGCAGATGTTTTCAGCGCGGCACAAGACGCGCAACGATGAAGACATAAAGTAAAATCCTTTCAGGAATCCTTGTAGTGTCGTGAGAAAGGCCCGTTCATGCTCGATGAAATGCATATTGCAAATGTTGCGCTCATTCGCGATACGCTCTTTCAGCCTTCCTCAGGCATGACGGTCATAACAGGCGAAACAGGATCGGGTAAGACAGCGCTTCTCAATGCGCTCAAGCTCTTGGTAGGAGAGCGTGCAAATGCAGGGATGATCCGCGAAGGCGCAGATGAACTGTGTGTCGAGGGGCGCTTCTTCTTCGAGATGGACAAGCTTGCAAATCATGGTCAGCACGCCCACGACCTAGCAGGCGCATACTCTTCATCTTCGGAAGACGGTACGGTGGTATGTCGTCGCGTAGGGCGAAGCGGACGTTCGCGCGTGAGCATCGATGGGTCTCTTGCAGGAGTGAAAGACCTTGCGCTTGGCGTGGGGGCGAGCATCGATCTATGCGGTCAGCACGAACATCAGCAGCTCTTGAACGCGTCTTTTCAGCGTATGCTTTTCGATCGTTGGGGCGCAAGTGAGATCGACGATGCACTCGAGCGCTATCAGGCGGCTTTTGACGAGCGCGCAGATGCTCAGGCTGAAGTTAAGCGGCTGCAAGAGATGAGCAAAGCCGACAATGCCTTGCTCGACCGAGCGCGTTTCACGCTCGAGCAGATCGAAGCAGTCGATCCGCAGCCCGGTGAATATGAAACGATCTTGAAAGAGCTTCCATTTTACGAGAACGCCGAGATGTTGCTTTCGGAGGCTCGCTCGAGCTATTCAGCGCTCACTGCAGAAGGCGGCATCGTCGAGCAACTCGAGAGCGTGGCGACTTCGCTCGATAAGATCTGTACAGTGGATGATACGCTTGTCTCGCAGCAAAAGACATTGCGTGAAGCGTTCTTTCAAATCGAGGATATTAGCCACGAGCTTGCGCGCTATCAAACGAGCATTGATTTTTCTGAGGATGAACTCGAGGTCCGCCAGACGCGCCTTTCGGCTTTGCAAGGTATTATGCGCGGGTATGGGCCAACGATGGATGACGTGTTTGCTAGTTATGAAGAAGCAAAGACGCTGATCGAGTCGTTCGACTCTTCTGATGAGCTCATCAAGGCTGCAAAGTGCGCCATGGCGGCAGCGGAAGAGAGATTGGTGAGTGCAGCTGGTGATCTAGCAGCTGCGCGCAGTGCAGTCGCCCCTCGTTTTGCAGCAGCGGTCACTCAGCAGATGGCGCGCCTCGAGATGGGTAGCGCATCGCTTCTGGTGGCACTTGAAGATATGCCGCGTGAACAGTGGAATAGATGGGGCTCACAAAGCCTCGATTACCTTTTTGTGCCTGGTTCTGGACTTACACCACAGAAGCTTTCATCGATCGCATCAGGCGGCGAGATAAGTCGCGTCATGCTTGCGCTCAAGGTGGTGCTTGGCAGTTGCGATGATGTTGATACGCTCGTCTTCGACGAGATCGATGCCGGTGTGGGCGGCAAGACGGCGCTTGCTCTCGCGGCGGTATTGAGCGATCTTGCGAAGACGCACCAGGTCATCGTGGTCACGCATCTTGCGCAAGTAGCAGTGATGGGCGATGCTCACTACCTTGTCGAGAAAAGGGAAGAGCCTGAACTTGTTACTGAGATCAGAAAGCTCGACCAGACAGAGCGTGCGAATGAGATCGCGCGTATGCTCTCTGGTCATCTCGATGCGACATCGCTTGCGCACGCAGAAGAATTGCTTACATATGCCCGATCGGCACAAGCATAAGGGTGCGTGTTCGCTTGTGAAGACCGAGTGCAGATCGGATGTTTCTGTGCTCTTGTTTTGTTGTTCTTCGACTCTTATGACATCAAAGTTTGCGTTCGAGAGCATCAGTCTGCGAGCGCATCGCGGAAGAATGCAATCTCTCTTGCATAGCCAGGAAGCTCATTGGGTGTCTCGAGGATACAGGGGAGTCCCTGGAGGGCAGGATGCTGTAGCACGCGCACGAGTGCTTCGGCTCCGATCTCGCCTTCGCCGATCCGCGCATGACGATCCTTGCGTGCACCGCATAGGTTCAAAGAATCGTTGATATGGAGCGCTTTTAAGTGCTCAAGTCCGATCGTGCGATCAAAGTCCTCGAGCACCCCATCGAGGTCGTTTTTGATATCGTATCCTCCATCCCAAATATGGCAGGTGTCGAGGCAGACGCCCACCTTCTCAGGATGATTCATGCGCTTGCGAATCTCAGCGAGCTCTTCGAATGAGCCACCGATCTCCGAGCCTTTGCCCGCCATGGTCTCGAGCAAGAGCGTGGTCGTTTGATGAGGCGTGATGACCTTATTCAAGATCTCGGCTATCTGCTCGATGCCAACTTCAACACCCTGACCAGTATGCGAGCCTGGATGCATGTTAAAAAGCTGCCCTGGGGTGTTTTCCATGCGCATCAGGTCATCTGTCAACGCCTGGAGCGCAAACTCGCGCACTGTTTCTTTCGTCGAACAGGGATTAATGGTGTACGAGCCATGCGCAACGATCGGTCCGATGCCGATCTGTTCGCAGGCAGCTTCGAATCGCTTGATGTCCTCAGGGTCGATCGCTTTTGCACTGCCACCTCGTGGGTTGCGTGTGAAGAATGCGAAGGTGTTCGCACCAATGCTCTTTGCAGTGTGCGCCATCGCCTCGTATCCCTTTCCTGAAGATAGATGACAGCCTATTATCAACTCACCCATGACCATGCCCTCTCTGTATGCGATTTCCTATTTTATCCTTGCACAAGATGGGCGGTTTGGATACGATGAAAACATCTTCTATATCTCCCCACATTTGCATATCGCGCAGCGCCTCTTTCTTGCAGACTGCCTTTATGTGTACCAGTCTAAGGAGGACATGGTGAAATTCTTTTTGGATACCGCAGACATCAAGGAGATCGAGGAGGCGAACAGCTGGGGCGCTATTGCAGGCGTCACCACTAATCCAACGCTCTATTCTCGCGTTGGAGGTAAGCTTTCCGATTTTCATGATCACATCAAGCTCATTTGTGACATCGTGCAAGGTCCTGTTTCGGCTGAATCTGTTGCGATGACGCGTGATGAGATCTTCGCCGACGGAAAAAAGCTTGCTGCGATCGATCCTCATGTTGTCGTGAAGATTCCGACCATGATCGAGGGCTTGGCTGCCACTAAGATGCTTGCCGCCGAAGGTATTCCTGTGAATATGACCTTGTGCTTTACCGTACCGCAGGCTATTTTGGCTGCACGTTCGGGTGCTCGTTATATCTCACCATTCGTCGGTCGCTTCGACGATATTTCTGAAGATGGCATTCCGCAGCTCGTCAATGTGGTTGCCGCAATGGAAAACTATGATTTCGGTCATGAATGCGAAGTCATCGCTGCATCGATCCGCAGCGCAAACCATGTCACCCAGGCAGCGCTCATGGGTGCTGATATCGCAACGGTGCCGTTTGGTGTTCTGAAGAAGTGCGTTGAGCACCCCCTTACCGATCGAGGGCTCGAATCATTTCTCAAGGACTGGGAGAAAGTAGCTAACGCATGAGTGATGAAGCGCTCGAACAAGGTCAGGATCAGGTGACCGAAGAAAAGCCGAAAACAACGCGTCGCCGTACGGTGAAGAAGGCAGCAGCAGAAAAAGCTGCTGCTGAATCGACGGCTGCTGCGGCCGAAGAAGCACCTGCTTCCGCTCCGAAGAAGCGCGGCCGTGCGCGCAAGACCCAAGTACTCGATACGCCCGCCCCTGAAGCGAGCGATGCGAAGTCTGTCGGCGCCTCTTCTATCTCGGATGGCGATAAGCAGCAGTCTTCGGAGAAGGCATCTCGCAACAATAATCATCGCAACAACCAGAAGAATAATACAAAGAATCAGAACAAGCAGAACAATAACAATCATCGCCGTCAGCGCCGTCAGCACAACAACCAGCGTCGCGAACCAGTGGTGCCACAGACCACCAAGGAAGATCTCGAAGCGCTTAAAGTTGCGGAATTGCGTGAAAAGGCAGACGAATTAGGCGTCGAGCACAAAGGCCTGAAGAAGGCAGAGCTTGTCGATGCGGTTTTGGAAGCAAGCGTGAAAGCAGAAGGCTTCGTCTCGACCGAAGGTGTGCTCGATATTCTCTCCGATGGCTATGGTTTCTTGCGTACGAGCGGTTATCTTCCAGGTGAGAACGATGTGTATGTCAGTCTTTCGATGATCCGTCGTAATGGTCTTCGTAAGGGCGATCACGTAACTGGTCATGTTCGCCCTGCGCGTCAGAACGAGAAATACGCTGCGCTCCAAGAGATCGATACGGTAAATGGCACACCGATCGATGAGTTGGGCAAGCGCGTTCGTTTCGCTGATCTTACTCCTGTGTTTCCTGACGAGCGCTTGAATATGGAGCATGGCAAGAATACGCTTACCGCTCGCGTGATCGATCTTGTTGCACCTATAGGTAAAGGGCAGCGCGGTCTTATCGTCTCTCCTCCAAAAGCAGGCAAGACGACTGTGTTAAAGGATGTCGCAGCAGCTATTTCTGCGAATAACCCTGAGGTCCATCTTATGTATCTCGGTATCGATGAGCGCCCAGAAGAGGCTACTGATATGGAGCGCTCCATTCGTGGCGAGGTCATTTCTTCTACGTTTGACATGCCAGCGGAAAATCATATTGCAGTTGCTGAGCTTGTGATCGAGCGCGCGAAACGTTTGGTGGAAGAAGGCAAGGATGTTGTTATCCTGCTTGACTCGATCACGCGACTCGCACGTGCGTATAATTTGGCGCAACCTGCTTCGGGTCGCATTCTCTCAGGTGGTGTTGATTCGACCGCTCTTTATCCGCCGAAGAAGTTCTTGGGTGCAGCGCGCAACATCGAGTTCGGGGGTTCGCTCACCATTCTTGGCACCGCGCTTATCGATACTGGCTCGAAGATGGATGAGGTCATCTTCGAGGAATTCAAGGGAACGGGCAATATGGAAGTGAAGCTCGATCGTGCTTTGGCAGATCGTCGCATCTTCCCGGCCATCGATCCGGTCGCATCAGGCACGCGTCGTGAAGATCTGTTGCTCGATCAGCAAGAAGCTCCGCTCATCTGGGCAGTTCGTAGGATCTTGGCGAACAGAAACAACACTGAGCGCGCGATGGAGTCTTTGCTCAAAGGCCTTTCTCAGACCAATACCAATCAAGAATTCCTGATTCGTGCTGCTAAGAAGATGCAGGGCCGTCAGCTTGAAGAGGTTGAATTGTGATCATCGCGTTTTCATGAAAAGCGTGATCTGAGAAGGGAATCCGATGTCGGAAAACATCTATACAGCTGATCAGCAACCCTCTGTTCTTCCCCCGCCAGTCGGCAATCCTTACTGTGTGAGCGTTCCGCGCAGGCAGAGGAAGATGCCCGTATGGGCTATCGTCGTCCTATCGGTGCTCGCGGCGATTCTCGTTTTTGCTCTCGGTAGTTGTGTGATTTCTGGTGTAAACCCTGGTGTTAAGACGGTTGGCGTTATCGACATCGATGGGACCATCGGTCAGGACGGGGGAGCGAACACGCCTGAGGGGCTGCTCGCCCAGTTGCAATCTGCCGAGAAGGATCCGCAGGTGGTCGCGGTTGTCTTGCGCGTCAATTCGGGTGGTGGCGCAGCAGCAGCAGGCGAGGAGATGGCGTGCTACGTAAAGGACTTCTCAAAGCCGATCGTAGTCTCAAGTGCATCAGGCAATGCATCTGCAGCCTATCTCATCTCTTCGCAAGCAGACTATATCTATGCAAATGAAGCTTCATCGATCGGTGCGATCGGCACCGCCATGCAGCTGACAGACTATTCGAAATTGCTCGATCTGTTGGGCATTGATGTGCGCACCATTACGTCAGCAGAGAGTAAAGATGCTTCATATGGACATCGCCCTCTCACAGATGAAGAGGTCGAATACTTCCAAGATCAGGTCGATCAGATCAACGAGAATTTCATCGAGTCGGTGGCTGACGGACGCGATATGTCGATCGAGGCGGTCACAGAGCTTGCCACAGGTATGTCCTTTACAGGTGAAGATGCTGTTGAAAATGGTCTCATCGACGAGATCGGTACCTACAAAGATGCCTGCGCAAAAGCAGCATCGATGGCTGGTGTTGGGTCTTATCGTGTTGAATCGTTAGGATCGAGCGATGTTGGCCTTGTCGAGCTGCTCGCTGCATTACTCTTGAGCAATGATGCCGCACATGCTGCATCGAACACGGAAATACGAGAAGGAGCTTCTGTCAATGGACAGCTATCCTAAGCGCAATATCGTATGGCCAAGGCGTGCGGTAGTCACTGCCGGCATGCCATATGGCAACAAACCGCTTCATTTCGGACATATAGGCGGTGTCTTCGTCCCGGCTGATTGTTATGCGCGTTTTTTGCGGGATCGAATCGGAGCAGAGAACGTATGCTTCGTCTCGGGAACTGATTGCTATGGCTCTCCTATTGAAGAGGGTTATCGCAAAGAGGTCGAGGCGGGCACCTTCACCGGATCAATCAAGGAATACGTCGAGCGAAATCACGATCTGCAAAAGAAGACGCTCGATAAGTATGAGATAAGCCTTGATATCTATGAAGGTAGTGGAATCGGGCATGCTGGAGAGGTGCAGCGTACCATCTCGGAAGAATACGTAAAACGCCTTCATGATCACGGATATCTTCATCTCGAGAGCACGTATCAGTTCTATGACGCACAAGAAGACATGTTCTTGAATGGGCGTCAGGTGGTAGGTCATTGTCCGGTACAGGGCTGCAAGAGCGAAAAGGCCTATGCTGACGAATGCGATCTTGGCCACCAGTATGATCCTGCTGATCTTATCAATCCTATCTCGTCGGTCTCGGGTTCTGTTCCTGAGATGCGCAAGGTAGAAAATTGGTATTTCGACTTGTCTCGTCTTGCTTATATCGTTGAGGACTATGTCAAGGCAGCTGAAGCTGATGAACAGGTGCGCCCACTTGTACCGAAGACCATTAAGGAATTCCTCGTTCCACCCATCGTTTATATCAAAGTCGAGCTCTACGACCAGTATGCTGCCATCGCAGAAAAGCTGCCAGCTCATAAATACCGTGATGCAGCAAAGGGCAAGCAGAGCTTCGAGATTGAGTTTGCGAGTGTCGCTGATCGCGATGCGGCGCGCAAGGTGCTTGCAGAAGCGAATATTAGGTTCAGAACAGGTAAAGCGCTCGTGCCGTTTCGTATCTCAGGCAATGCGTCATGGGGTATTGCCTGTCCTGATATCGATGGAGTGAGCGGACTTACCATCTGGTGTTGGCCTGAAAGTTTGTGGGCTCCGCTTTCATTTACCATGGCATGCAACGATGAACGTGGCCTCTCACGTGCACTGTGGCGTAAGTTCTGGTGCACGAAAAATGCGCAGATCTATCAGTTTATCGGGCAGGATAACTTGTATTTCTACGGCGTAGCTCAGCCTGCGCTGTTCGCAGCGCTTCAGGAAGAGAAACCTGTCGTCGAAGACGCTCCTGAAGGTGAATTGCAGCAGACAAAGCTTATCGCTAATCATCACATCCTCTTTGGAGATAAGAAAGCATCTTCCTCTTCTGAGGTGAAACCGCCGAGTGCTGATGAGTTGCTTGAGCACTATACCGTTGAGCAGCTCCGCGCTCACTTTCTCGCTCTTGCACTCGATCAGAAATCGGTTGGCTTCAAGCCAAAAGCATTCGAGACCGATCCTGCAAAGCGCGACGATCCACGCGTTGCTGATCCAGTACTCAAGGAAGGTGCGCTGCTCACCAAAGTGTTCAATCGACTAGCGCGCAGTTGCTTTTATGAAGCGCAGAAGAACTTCGAGGGTTACATGCCGCTTGGTCGTGTGAGCAAGGATGTACTGAAGAAGGTCTATAGCGTGATGTGCACCTACGAAGAGACGATGTATAGAGTCGAACTGCATTCGATCATGTCGCAGATGGACGAATTCATCCGTTATGCCAATAAGTATTGGTCGAGTCGCATCAAAGAAGCTGAAGAGGCAGGCAGCGAAGAGCTTCGTCGCCAGACGCTGGTCGACTCATTCTATCTGCTGCGTATTGCAACCTTGCTCATGCATCCCATCGTGCCGCTCGGCACCGAGAAGATCTGTGATTTTATGAACTTCGAGTTCGATGAATTCTTCAGCTGGAATTATGACTTCGATAGCATGGAAGAACTCTGCAGTGCAGGCGAGCTCGAAGCTCAGCGCCATCGCGTGCGCGATCTGCCGCCTCGTACGGATTTCTTTGGCTTTCACCCTTCTCAGAAGAAGTAATGTGCTACTATAGCAAGGCTAATCTTCGCTTTGGTCGGAAACCAAGGCATTAAAAAGGAGACCACACTATGAAAAAAGACATTCATCCCGATTACGTAGAGTGCACCGTTACCTGCACCTGCGGCAATACCTTCCAGACGCGTTCTACCAAACCTGAACTCCGCGTTGATATCTGCAACGCGTGCCATCCATTCTTCACGGGCACCCAGAAGCTCATCGACTCGGGCGGACGTGTTCAGCGTTTTGCTAATAAGTTTGGTACAGCAACCGAGACCGTTGCTGCTCGCGAAGCTGCTAAGAAGGCAGAGCGTGCTGCTGCTGTCGAGGCTGCAGAGGCTGCTAAGAAGGCAGAGCGTGAAGCAAAAGCTGCTGCTAAGGCAGAGCGTGCTGCTGAATATGCTAAGAAGGCCGAGGCGGAAGCTGCTAAGAAAGCTCAGGAAGATGCCGAGAAGGCTGATACCGAAGCTGCTGTTGAAGAAGCGAACGCGGCCGCAGAAGAAGCAACTGAGCAAGCTGCTGTTGAAGAAGCGATCGAGGCTAACGAGGCAGTTGCAGAAGAAGCTCCAGCAGAAGAGAGCGCTGAGTAGTTCTGGTTGTGTGATAAGCTGGGCGCAAGTCTAGCTAACGAGTGAAAAAGTTCTTACGATCTTGTATTTTTCGTAAGAGGAGTGAAAAAGAAGGAGGGCGAAAGCCCTCCTTCTTTTTGTGCGATCTTTACGATTGACCAACGGGTTTGCCCTTAGTAGGAAATAGCGAGATAAACCTGCCAAAATTAGGATGTAAAACAAGATAAAGGGGGAATCATGGTTGATAAGAACGCATTTCGCAATCTCTCCTATGGGCTCTATATCGTCTCGTCGATGAAAGATGGCAAGCCGGTCGGTTGCGTGGTTAATACCTTTGCGCAGGTAACTTCTGCTCCGCCTCAGGTAAGCATTGCGATCAATAAGGACAATTACACTACACAGGGCATCTTGGAGACAGGTATGTTCGAAGTGACCGTTGTGCATAAACAGGCCGCACCCGAGCTCATTGGTACCTTCGGTTTCCATACGAGCAAGGACACCGACAAATTCGCTGATTTCGATACTGCGGTATCCACGCAAGGCATTCCGTATGTGACCGAGCATGTCTGTGCGCATTTTTCAGTGAAGGTCAATCAACAGCTCGATTTGGGTAGTCATATCTTCTTCGTGGGTGATGTGGTGGAAGCAGAATCTGTGGACGAGATCGAACCGATGACCTATGCCTATTATCACGAAGTTAAGGGCGGCCGTACGCCAAAGAATGCTTCAGGGTTCTCGAGCGAAGAGCTTGAGGCCGAAGGTAAGAAGATAAGGGAGGAAACCATGGAGGACATGAGCGCAGAAGGCGTAAAGAAGACGCGTATCGGTTGGCGTTGTCAACTGTGCGGTTACATCGAATATATCGATGAACTCCCTGAAGATTTTGTATGCCCTGTTTGTGGTGCAACACGTGAATTCTTCGAGCGCATCGAAGTCGAGATCGATGAATGAGAAAAGATTAATATGTTCCTTCACCGAGGCGGCTCTTCAAGGGTCGCCTCTCTCATTTATGATGAGATAACGCAATGTTTCGATCGCGAGGTCTCTCATTATGAATGTCGAACTGCTTCAATACCCTGAAGATCCAGAACGCGCCGTCGCTACAGCAGCGCGTCTTTGCTATGCACCTGTGGGCGCAAAAGAGCTCATGGAAACCATGCCTCCAGAGCGCGTTAAGAGCGTTCTCTCGACCATTATGAAATCAGGTCATTTTTCAACGCTTGAGCACGTCAGTTATACCTTTGCGGTCGATGGTGTTTCTCGAGCGCTTACTCATCAACTCGTGCGCCATCGCCTGGCGAGCTTCAATCAGCAATCCCAGCGTTATGTGAAGTTCACCGAAGGCGTTGGTATCGTGAAGCCCGAATCTATCACAGAAGACCCAGAGCAAAGCGAGGTCTTCGATAATGCGATCGATACAATCCTTGCAGCTTATCAGAGCATGCTTGAAGCAGGTATTCCAGCTGAAGATGCGCGCTATATCTTGCCGAATGCGGCGGAGAGCAAGATTGTCATCACTATGAATATCCGAGAGCTTTTGCATTTCTTCGAGTTGCGTTGTTGCAATCGTGCCCAGTGGGAAATCCGCGAACTTGCCCATCGCATGCTGGAGCTTGTGCGTCCTACCGCTCCTTATATTTTCATGGATGCAGGCGCAGGGTGTGTGCGTGGTGCGTGTCCTGAAGGAAAGATGACATGCGGGGAGCCTTATCCTCGCGTTGTTCGTGACTAAGAATTTGTGTAAGCGTGCGCTTGTATTTTCGCGAAAGAATCGTGAATCGCATGCTTCTCCTAGGCATAACAACTTGTTTCGTGTATCCTTACGAATCGTATTTGAGCTCTAGGGCTCGAAGCGCTCCCCACGCACGTAAAATCAAGGGAAGGGGTACCGTGTGAAACTGGTTGTAACCGAGAAGAACATCGCAGCCCAAAAGATCGCTGAGCTGCTTGGTGTTGGCAAACCTACCGCAGACAAAGTGTATTCAACACCTGTCTATCGTTTCGAGCGCGATGGCGAGGAATGGATCACGATCGGTCTTCGCGGACATATCTTAGAACCCAACTTCGTACCAGCGCTTACCTATAAGAAGCGCGGTGGATGGATCGGTGTTGACGCAAATGGCGAGATGACCCCCGCTGATCTGCCGAGCGATCTGCCAAAGCCTCCTTTCAAGAAGAAAAAGCCCTTTGTTCCCGATGGGGTAGAGCTCAATGCATGGAAGATGGATGCACTACCGTATCTTATCTATGCACCTATTGAGAAGCTGCCAAAGGAAAAGGACATCATCCGTTCGCTGAAGAATCTGGCAAAAAAAGCAGATTCGATCGTGATCGCAACAGACTTCGATCGTGAAGGAGAACTGATCGGCTCAGATGCGCTTACGTGTATTCGCGAAGTGAACGAGGATGCTCCCGTAAGCCGTGCTCGTTATTCAGCTATCACAAAAGAAGAGATCACGCGTGCATTTACCAATCTGGTCGAACTTGATGTCGATCTCGCGCAAGCTGGTGCGTCACGACAGGATATCGACCTTATCTGGGGTGCTGTCTTGACGCGCTATCTTACACTTGTAAAATTTGCGGGCTATGGCAATGTGCGCTCGTCCGGACGTGTTCAGACGCCAACGCTGGCACTTATCGTTGCTCGTGAGCGCGAACGCATGGCGTTCGTTCCTGAAGATTATTGGGTCATCAAGGGTGATTTCCGCGATCAAGACCTAGAATTCGCTGCCAACCATGCAACGGCGCGCTTTAAAGATGAAGCTGTAGCCGACCGAGTGATGGCTGCGATCTCGGGCGCAACGAGTGCGCGTGTTTCTGCGATCGAGAAGAAGCAACGCAAACAGCCTGCTCCTGTTCCTTTCAATACAACCTCGCTCATGGCAGCCGCAAGTGCAGAAGGCCTTACGCCTGCTCGTACTATGCGTCTTGCCGAGAGTCTTTATATGGATGGCTTCATCTCCTATCCACGTGTTGATAATACGGTCTATCCATCCTCTCTTGACTTGCGTGACATCGTGAAGCGTATTTCAGGCAATCCAGCATATCGCCCGTTTGCAGAGGAGCTCTTGAAGCAGGATAAACTCGTTGCGACTCGTGGCAAAACCGAGACGACCGACCATCCGCCCATCCATCCGACCAACGTGGCAACGCCTGATGATCTTCCGCCTGCAGAATTCAAGCTCTACAACTTGATCGCTCGTCGTTTCCTTGCGACGCTCTCTGAGCCAGCGGTCATCGAAGGCACTAAGGTCACGCTCGAGGTGAGTGGTGAGCCCTTTGCGGCAAAGGGCGACGTGTTGGTTAAACCTGGTTTTCGCGCGATCTATCCTTACGGTCTTAAGAAGGACGAGCAGCTACCCGCGCTCGAAGAAGGGCAAGTGCTCGACTTCCTGGGTGCTACGAAGACACACAAGCAGACCGAACCACCTGCTCGTTATTCACAAGGAAAGCTCATCCAAGAGATGGAAAAACTTGGATTGGGTACTAAGTCAACCCGTCACTCTATCATTGAGCGTCTTTATACCGTGAAATATGTGCAGAACGATCCAATCGAGCCGTCTCAGCTTGGTATCGCAGTCATCGATGCGCTCGACAAGTTTGCACCGCATATCACCAGTTCTGCAATGACGGCAAATCTTGAAGAGGAGATGTCTTCTATCGCAGCAGGCGATAGCCAGAAGGTCGAGGTCGTACGCCACTCGCGCGATCTTCTCTCTCAGCAACTCGAGAACCTTTTGCCGCATCAAGAAGAGGTACGCGATGCGCTGGCTGATGCGGTGGCTGCAGATGCGTATGTGGGGCCATGCCCGAAGTGTGGCAAGGATCTGCAATTGCGCACCTCGCAAAAGACACGCTCGATGTTCATTGGTTGTGCGGGATGGCCTGATTGCGATGTTACTTATCCGCTTCCGAAAGGCAAGATCGAAGCGCTCGAAGAGAAGTGTCCGACTTGCGGCATGCCCCAGATCAAGGTAACTGCATTCCGTTCGAAGCCACGTACGCTGTGTATTGATCCTGAGTGCGAAACGAACAAAGAACCTGATCTCGTAGTAGGCACATGCCCGACATGTGCTGCTGAGGGCAAAGAAGCAAAATTGATCGCTCATAAGAATCCGCGTACTTTAAAGCGCTTCATTCGCTGCGAGAACTACGACGATTGCCAGACGGGCTATCCGCTACCGCAATATGGTGCACTCACCGCGACTGAAGAAGTATGCGAAGACTGTGGCGCACCAATGGTCATCGTTACTACTGCGCGTGGTCCTTGGAAACTCTGCCCGAACTTCAGCTGTCCTTCGAAGGAGAAGAAAGAAACGAAGGGAAAAAGCAAGGGCGCAGGTAAGAAGGGTGCTACCACCAAGAAGAAAGCAACTGCCAAGAAGTAAGGTGCCTGCTTTGTGCATGCCCTCTAGTTCCTGTTAAGAGGACCTTCAATCGAATATGAGCTAAAAATTACGAACAACCTCGCATAAGTTCTTTCTTGCGGGGTTGTTCGCCTATAAAATAGAGGATAATGGAACCAACGTACTCAGAGCTCTTGAGCACTTCTTCAGAAAATGAAGGTCTGCATCTTTGCGCTTGAACATACAAGGAGGGCAATCGTGGCTAAGGTAACTATCGTCGGCGCAGGAAACGTTGGAGCGACCGCAGCCCATATTATCGCGAGTAAAAATCTGGCTGATGTGGTCTTGGTGGATGTCGCGGAAGGCTTGCCGCAAGGTAAGGCGCTCGACATGATGCACATGCGTTCGGTCGAGAAGTTTAATGTCAGCATCACGGGTACTAACGATTATGCTCCTACAGCAAATTCGGATATCGTGGTCATCACGGCTGGTATCGCTCGCAAGCCTGGCATGACGCGCGAAGATCTGCTCGGCGTGAATTCAGGCATCATGTCTTCTGTTATCGATGAGGCGATCAAGTATTCGCCCGATGCTATCTATATCTGCGTCACCAATCCGCTCGATGTCATGACCTATCTTGCTTATAAGAAGTCCGGTCTTCCCTCGAATCGTTTGATGGGCATGGGCGGCGTGCTCGATTCTTCACGCCTTTCATTCGCGGTCTGCGAAAAGCTTGGTTGCGACCCAGCAGATGTTACTGCGTGGGCGCTTGGTGCGCATGGTGAAGGCATGGTCTGCTGGCCGCGTTATACCACGGTTGCTGGTCGTCCTATTACCGAGTTGATGAGCGAAGAAGAGGTAGCTGAAGTGGTTCAGCGCTGCGTGAAGGGCGGAGCAGAAGTGGTCGCGCACCTGAAGACAGGATCTGCCTATTATGCCCCCGGTGCCTCTATTGCGAAGATGGTCGAAGCTATCGTCACCGATTCCAAAGAGATGTTGAGCGTGTGTTCCTATATAGACGGCGAATACGGCTTGAGCGATCTGTATATGAACATTCCTACGCGTCTGGGTAAGAATGGCGTTGAAGAGATCGTTGAATTCGAGCTTACCGACGAAGAGATGGCGGCACTCCACGAGTCGGCTGCAAGTGTGAAAAAGGGTCTCGAGAACCTTCCTGCCTAGTGAATTATTGAAGTAAGTTGGTCTATTATGCAGGTTCTATCCTCAAATACCATTTCTGATGCGCTACTCGTATCTATCCCGCGTCTCGCTAACGTGCTGCCTCCCGATATACTGGAGGCGCTTATTGCGGCGCGCGATCGCGAAACACATGAGCGTGCGAAGATCGTTCTTGATCAGTTGGTGCTGAATGCCCAGATTGCAAGCGAAGATCATGTTCCTATCTGTCAAGACACTGGTACCGTATGGTGCTGCTTAGAAGTCGGTCCTGATATTGGCTTGAATGCGAATGTATTCTCTAAGGTCAATCAATCGGTGGCGGCTGCTTTTATCAATTCGAAGCTTCGCAAATCGGTCGTACGTGATGCACTGTTCGATCGCACGAATACGGGCGATAATACCCCTGCATTCTGCGAACTGCGTTTGGTCGATGAACCAGGCGTTGCCCGTCTTCATATCATGTTGAAAGGTGGCGGCTCGGATAATGCGAGTCGTGTGGTCATGCTTACTCCGAATGCTGGAAAGCAGGGCGTCATCGAGACGGTGCTTGCATGCGTGGAGGAAAAGGCTGCTAATGCTTGTCCTCCGCTCGTCATTGGCGTGGGTGTTGGCACCACCTTCGATAAGGTCGCAGGTCTTGCAAAGCTTGCTCTCATGCGTCCGCTCAATGTCCCTTCTCCTAATCCTGAGGTCGCTGCGTTCGAGCGAGAACTGCTCGATGCCGTGAATGCAACTGGTATTGGTGCGGGCGGACTTGGTGGAGATACCACAGCCCTTGGCGTGCGCGTGAAAACAGCTCCTTGCCATATCGCTGCGTTGCCCGTCGCGGTCAATATGGGCTGTTCTGCAATGAGGAGGCTCACCGTTGAACTATAAGCACATTCAACTTCCTTTGAGCAAAGCGGATGCACGTTCCTTGCGCGCAGGTGATGCTTGTCTTTTAAGTGGACCAGTCTACACGCTGCGGGATGCGGGGCACATTCGTTTGCTCGACGAGATCAGAGAAGGAAGACTCAAGACTTTGCCTTACGGTCTTGCTGGTCAGGTCATATTCTATGCAGGGCCCACGCCTCCTAAGGCTGGTCGTCCGTTCGGCGCGATCGGACCTACCACGTCTTCGCGTATGGACTTTGCAGCACCGCTGCTCATGTCTATGGGGCTCACTGGCACCATCGGCAAGGGTGATCGTTCGGATGAGGTGAAGAAAGCGTGCGTCGACTATTCCTCGGTCTATTTCATCGCGACTGGTGGAGCAGCTGCATTTTTAGCGAAATGCGTGGTTGCTGACGAAACGCTTGCCTATGACGATCTCGGTACAGAGGCACTTCGGCGCATTGAAGTAGTCGATCTGCCGGTTTTCGTTGGCATCGATACGCTTGGCCAAGACATCTATTCATTGAATGAATGAGGTTGATGTGGGGCAGCAAGAACAACAGAAATGTGGCGCAGGCATCTTCATCACCTTCGAGGGTGGAGAAGGGGCTGGCAAGACTACGCACATCACTTTTCTCGCGAATTGTTTGCGCGCAATGGGCTATGAGGTCGTTTGCCTGCGCGAGCCTGGCGGAACAAATATCGGAGAGGAATTGCGCAATATCGTGCTCGATCCGCAAAACGCGGGCATGTGTGATGAGACAGAACTGCTCATCTATGAAGCAGCACGCGCTCAGATCATCCGTGAGATCATCATCCCAGCGCTTGCACGTGGGGCTGTAGTCTTGCTCGATCGTTTTTATGATTCCACTATTGCCTATCAGGTGTTCGGTCGTGGGTTGCCAATGGCGTTCGTACGTCAGGCGAATAGCTTTGCTTGTCAAGGTGTTCATCCTTGTCGCACCATCTTGCTAACCACGGGCTCTTCAGCAGAAGAAGGGCTTGAGCGCGCTACTCATCATGGCGAGGCTGATCGTCTTGAACAGGCAGGAAGCAGCTTTCATGCGCGTGTGAACAACGGCTTTCTTGCTATCGCAGCAGAGAATCCCGAGCGCATTCGTGTGATCAATTCTTCAGGTGCCAAGGATGCTACCGCTCGTGCGATATTTACTGAGCTTTCTGATATCTTTGGATGGGATGAGCATTCCTTTGTGTGGGATGAAGGATTCTTCGATCCGATCCTGCAGCGCGATACCAGCACAAAAGCCCATATCGATCTTGCAAGAGGTTGATACGCGTGGCCGATGTCTTCGAAAGCATCTTCGGTCAACCTCAGGTGCGAGATTACTTACGTGCGACGGTGCGTACAGGTCGTTCGAGCCATGCGTATCTTTTCACAGGACCTCCAGGATCCAATAAGACTTCTGCGGCTTATGCTTTTGCTCAAGCGCTCGTCTGTCCTGATCGTGGTTGCATGAATTGTGATCAATGCAAACGAACCGCTCGTCGTAATCATCCCGATATTCACTTCATCGAGCCAGAAGGTGCGCATGGATACCTCGTTGATCAGATTCGTGACGTGGTTTCTGATGCGAATCTGGCACCTATTCAAGCTTCGCGCAAGATCTATATCATAGATCGCGCTGATCTTCTGGGTATTCAACCAGCTAATGCATTCTTGAAGACGCTCGAAGAACCGCCTGAGAATGTGGTCTTTATCTTGCTCGGTCGGACGAAGGATGCAGTATTGCCTACTATCGTTTCGCGTTGTCAGGTCGTTCCTTTTCGTCATATTCCCACGAGTGAGGCAGCTGGCATCATCTCACAACATACGGGCGTTTCTGCCGAGCAGGCGCGTATTGCTATTGAGGCATGCAACGGATCGGTCACCAAAGCCATGGGTTTTTGTAAGAGCCCCGATAAGATCGAGTTTCGTAAGCGTATCTTGGAGATTCTGGCGCTTTTACCGCTCTCGGATGAGCGTGATGTGCTTGAGTATGCAGCAGAGCTCGTGCAGAGCGCTAAAGCATGGGTAGATATCGTGCAAAGCCAGCAGGCAGAAGAGCTCAATGAGTCTGAAGACTTCCTATCCAAAGCGGCGCTCAAGCAGATCGAGGCACGCAACAAGCGTGCACTGACAAAGACGAGCTTGGAATCGCTTGCGCAGGTGGATTCGATTATTCGTTCGTGGTTGCGTGACGTTTTGATGATTAAATCCCAGGCACCCGAGCAGGTTGTTAATATTGATGTGTTGGGTGATCTTGAGCTTGCTGCTCAGCGAGTGAGCGAAGCAGGTCTGGTACACGCGATCAACGAGACATATCGTTGTGATAAGGCTATCGCCTATAATGTTTCTACAGAAACGTGTCTTGACACGCTTCTTTTTACGATAAGAGAGGTTTTCTATGATTCGGGTGGCTCCCATTAAGCTACAGGTCGGGCCGAAGGTGTTATGGTTCGATCCAACCGATTTGGATATTCATGCAGGTGACGATTGTATCGTGAACACGAGTCGTGGACTCGAATACGGTATTGCCACATCAGACATTCTCGAAGTAAGCGATGAGCTGGTCGAGAATTTGAAATCTCCACTCAAAACAGTGGAGCGTCTTGCGACGCCAGAAGATATGGAAAAGGTACGAGAGCTCGAACGTAAGAGTGATGAGGCACTCAGTGCCTTCAAAGAGATTGCACTCGAGTCGAATAAGGAGATGCATCCTGTTCTGGTCGAGTACCTGTTCGAAGGCGATAAGGCCGTATTCTATTTCGAGGCTGAAGAGCGCATTGATTTTCGCGAGCTGGTTAGAAAGCTTGCATCCTATTTTCATGTCCGTGTCGACATGCGTCAGATCGGCGTACGTGATGGTGCGCGCATCATCGGAGGTCTAGGTCATTGCGGACAGGAGCTTTGCTGTAAGCGATTTGGAGGCGAGTTCTCGCCCGTATCGATTCGTATGGCAAAAGAGCAGAATCTCTCGCTCAACCCCCAAAAGATATCGGGCGTGTGCGGTAGGCTCATGTGCTGTTTGCGCTATGAATACGAAACGTATAAGGAATTCAATTCACGTGCACCGAAGATGGGCGCGAAGATCGAAACACCTGAAGGTATCGCAAAGGTCACGGACATAAATGTCCCTTCCGAACAGATTTCGATCAGGCTCGAAGACGGCACGGTCTTAAAGATTCCGTTGCAAGAATTCGAATCTCCTGAACAAGGTCGTCGTCCGCATCGAATCAGCGCAGAGGTTTTCGAGCAGTATATGCAGAAGAGTCATCTCGATGCGATGGGTGGCGCAGGTTTGGTTGATATTGTTAACTTCAGCGGCGAAGATATCGTGGCCCAACGCCGCCCTGCGAGCTTACTGAACGGTGAAGAGCCTGCATCTGAAAAAGACGGTAAGAAACGTCGCCGTCGCAATCGTTCAGGCAAAGAGGCTGCATCGGGTAAAAAGAGCGGACAAGCAGATAAGACAAGCTCTCCTCGGAGCGACTCGAAATCTGGAGGAAAGGACTCATCGCAGCGTTCACGTCGTTCTCGTCGATCGGGCTCATCTGATGCTGCAGGTTCGAATAAGCAATCTAGCCAAAACAAGCGCAGCGCTTCGGGGTCTGGCCAGAACAAGAATAATACCAAGCGAAACGATCGCACAAATCGAGCACAGCGTCAGGTGCGACCTGGCCAAAAATCCTCGGGTCTCAGTTCTTTGCGTGACCAGGATCAAAATTCCAAAGCTCGCTCTGGGCAGAGTTCACAAGGTCAAACGGCATCGTCATTGACGCATCGCAGATCGCGTCGCCGTCGTCATACCGCAGGGGGAGATAATCATGACGGTGGAGAATCATAACTATTCTCTTTTAACGGATCTTTATCAGCTTACGATGGCTCAGGGGTACTGGGAATGCGGAAAGCTCGAAGAGGAGGCGTGTTTTCACGCCTTTTTCCGTAACAACCCCTTCGAAGGGGGTTTTGCGATCGCATGCGGCATGGATCATGTGCTCGATGTAATCGAGAACTACCGTTTCACTGATGAGGATATTGACTATCTTGGAGGGCTTGATGCGCCTGGTGGCGGTAAGCTTTTCAAACCAGCATTTCTAGAGTACCTGCACACAATGGAGCTTGCGGTCGATATCGATGCGGTCGAAGAGGGAACCGTGGTGTTTCCTAACGACCCTTTGTTGCGTGTCATAGGTCCTGTGTTGCAATGTCAGCTCCTTGAGACTGCGCTGCTCAATTGCGTGAATTTTGAAACGCTCATTGCGACCAAAGCTGCACGCGTTTGTCTCTCAGCGGGTGCACCTGTTGCTGAGTTTGGCCTTCGTCGAGCTCAAGGTGAAGATGGTGGCCTGCGAGCATCTCGTGCAGCGGTGGTAGGTGGTTGTGCTTCGACCTCTAATGTCCTTGCCGGTAAGCTGTTCGATATTCCTGTATCGGGCACCCATGCTCACTCATGGGTGATGTCCTTCGATTCCGAGATCGAAGCCTTTCGTGCCTATGCGGCTACGATGCCCAAAAACTGTGTGCTCTTGGTCGATACCTATGACATTACGCAAGGTATCGAGAATGCTATCACGGTCGGTCTCGAGATGAAGGAGCGCGGCGAACATCTTGCAGCGATCCGTATCGATTCGGGTGATCTTTCTTGGCGCGCTAAGCAAGCACGAGCGATGCTCGATGCGGCTGGTCTTACTGACACAGGCATCGTGCTCTCCAATGATCTTGATGAATACACCATCAAGTCCATCAAGGATTCGGGAGCGCAGGTCACTTCTTGGGGTGTGGGCACCAAGCTCACGACTGCCTATGATCAACCAGCGCTTGGTGGTGTCTATAAGCTTGCAGCCAAACGTGAGCGTAAGGATGCGCCGTGGCAAGAATGCATCAAGGTCTCTGGTCAAGCGAGCAAGCTTACCACTCCAGGCGTGCTCGACGTGCGTCGGTACTTCCATGAGAGCGGTATGCTGGCAGGAGATATGGTCTTTGACATCAATCACGGTGTTAGCTCTGAGCGTATCGTTGATCCAGCAGATGAGATTCGCCAAAAGGATCTTTCAGGTCTTGAGTACACCACATTGCTTGAGCCGATCGTGTGCGAGGGCAGATCAGTCATCGATCGCTCGAAGATGAGTGCGATGACGGCGCGCGCACGTTGCATCCAGCAGCTTGATCTTTTAGATGAAAGTCAGAAGCGCATGCTCAATCCGCACTCATATCCTGTAGGATTAGAGCAAAGCTTGTTCCATCGCCGCCACGAGTTGGTTGCACGCATGTTAGGAATTTCGTGATGATAAGAGTTGTTACCGATTCTGTTGCATCGTTGCCGCAAGATATCGTCGACGACAAGAATATAGAGGTCGTTTCTTTATTCATCAATCGTGATGGTGTCGAATATGTTGAGTCAGATATGGATCTTGAGAAGTTCTATCGCGACATCGATGGCATGATCGATAATATCCCTACCTCAAGCCAGCCGTCTCAAGCGGTTCTCGAAGAGCTGTTTGAAGGGTATGCCCAGGCGGGTGATGAGGTATTAGGCATTTGGATATCGACCGAGCTTTCGGGGACGTATGATGGTGCACTGCGTGCGGCGCGCGCGGTCGAATCACGCAATATCGAGTTTCGTTATATCATGATCGATTCTACGACCTGCGGCGGCGATGAGGCATTTGCTGTGCTCGATGGGGTAGAGGCGGTAGCTGCTGGCTCTACGCTGGAAGAGGCAGCGCACGCGGTGCTCAAAGGTATTACATCGACCCGTTTTCTCTTCACTCCTGAAAGTCTCACTTTCCTCCAGAAAGGTGGACGCATCGGAGGCGCTGCAGCTCTTCTGGGCAATCTTATGCGTATCTCGCCGATCCTTACCGTGAAGGATGGCACAGCGCAGGTTGCCGCAAAGGTTCGCTCACATAAGAAGGCGCTTCGCCGCATCGTTGAGATGCTTGAGGCTGATATTTCATCGTGCGGTGGCCTGAAGCGCTTGGTTGTTCACTATATCGGCGATAAGACACCTGCATTCGAGTGGGCTAAGAACGTCATCGAGCCGCTTATCGAGCGCTCTGTTCGCGTCTTGCCTGTAAGCCCAGTTATCGGTTGCCATGTTGGTCCAGCTATCGGCATCGCATATGAATGCAATGAACCGCTCGAGAATAAGTACAGTGGTAATACCCAGTCACTCATGTGTGCGAATTAGTACGAATCAGAAGGAAGTTTTCATCATGACCGCAAATTGCACTTTGATCATCGACTCTTGCTGTGATCTTCCACAAGCAACGCTTGATGTTGATGATGTTCGTGTTGTCAATTTTTCATACAGCAACAACTCAGGCAATCACAAGGACGATATGTACAAGAGCATCACAGCTCACGATTTCTATGAGTCGATGCGCGAAGGGGATGAGCCTACGACCTCCCAGGTGCCACCGGGGGAATTCCTTGAGACCTTCGAGTGGGCCTACGAACAGGGAAAGCCTGCGGTGTTCCTGTCATTTTCGAGTGCCTTGTCTGGTTCGTATCAGGCAGCTTGCATGGCAGCCGAACAGGCGAAAGAGAGCCATCCCGACTTTGAGCTCTATGTGGTTGACACGAAGCTTGCTTCGGTTGCAGAAGGCTTGCTCGTCTATGAAGCGATCAAACAACAGCAAAGCGGCATGAGCGCAAAAGAGTTGGCGCAGTGGGCGCAAGAGGCGCTCTATCACGTTCATGGCTACTTCATGGTAAGTGATCTTGAATCTCTTCATCGAGGTGGTCGTATCCCTGCTTCAGTAGCAATTGTGGGTTCTAAGCTCGATGCGAAGCCTCTGCTCGGTTTTGGATTGGACGGATCGCTTGCGCTTGTGGGTGTTGCTCGTGGACGCAAGAAGGGCATGCGTTCGCTTATCGACTATTTCGAACGCAATAGCGGTGAAGAGCGCATCGATACTACGGTGCTCATCGGCAATGCTGATTGTCCGAAGGACGTGACGCGTTTATCCGAGTTGTTTGAGCAGGTCAACGAAGGTGGCTCTGTTATCGAATGCAGCATCGGTCCGGTCATCGGGTGTCATGTTGGTCCTGACATGATCGCGCTTGTGTTCTGGGGCAAGGACCGTCGCGAGAATGTTTCTGTGGTTGATCGTATCGCGAGCAAGGTCAAGGGAAATCGCAAGTAGAGTAGAGGTTGGCTGGTCATGGCATGCAATAACTTCGTATTCGTAGGGGATACCGAGATTGGTTCACGCATCTCTCAGTCATTGATCGAGGGTGGTTTTTCAAGCGCGCCTGGACTTCGCGATGCTGATGTGGTCTTTACTTACTACGAGACACAGCAAGGACTCGAGGATCTTTATTTCGACTCTCAAGGGTTGTTGCAGGAAACAAGAGCGGATGCGCTCTTGGTTGATCTGAGCCCGACTACGCCTGCGTTTGCACGTGAGCTTTATGCGGTCGCGCGGGTGAATGATCGCTATACACTCGATGCTCCTCTTGTGGTGCGCAATATCGTCGAGGAAGATGCCTTCGCTGAGAAGGACAATCTCTTGATGTTTGTAGGCGGTGAGGAGGAAAGCTTCGATCAAGTACGTGCTATGTTACATGCAATTGCTCGTCATGTACTGTATCTCGGTGAGGTGGGCTGTGGGCAGAGCGCTAAGATCATGGCGACACTGCAACGTGCTTCTGCGCTCATTGGTGTCATCGAATCGTATGCGACCTATGTGAATGGAGATGTTGTATTTGACTGGGAGGAGGTCATCGATACGCTCAGTATCGCTGGCTGTGTCTCTCCTGTGAATATTGCATACATCGATGCGATTCGCAATAAGGATTTTACAGGCACCTATACGGTTGAGATCCTCATGGCAGAATTGGTTGCTGCGCTTTCGATGGCAGATGACAAGGATCATATCATTCCGCAGGCCGAAGCAGGTTTTCGACTCATGGAACTCCTTGCTATGGTGGGTGGAGCATCTTACAATCCAGCAGCGCTCGCGCTCATCTTTGACGATGAAGATGCTGCTCGGAAGTTTGGCCTCGATTGGTCTCGTGCTGCAGGTGCATATGACGATCACGATCATGATTGCGCTTGCGGCCATGATCATGCTCATGGTGCATCCGACGATGAGTTCGATCTTTACGAAGCCGCTGATGGTTTCCCTGGAGCATTCGGGGGACTCTCATCCAATTAGCTCTTCTTGTTTGTGCCTTCTTTCGGTCTTGTGCTCATGCCTGTATAGGGTAGGGTGCAAGTATATCCACTACGATCGAATCTATGTCTTTTTCTCAATCATACGAATTAATCTCTGCATACGAAGCGTGTCGGCTCTGTCCGCGGGCGTGTGGTGTCGATCGCACGCGTCACGTGGGTGCGTGTGGTGCGACTGACACCGTAAAGATCGGACGCGCGGCGCTTCATTGGTGGGAAGAGCCATGTTTAGTGGGCACACAAGGAAGTGGTGCGATCTTTTTTTCGCATTGCGCGCTTGGTTGTGTATATTGCCAGAACAAGCGCCTTGCTGAAGGCGAAGGGATCGAAGTTAGTCTGGAGCGACTTTCAGAGATCATACTCGAGTTGCAGAACGATCATCATGCAGCCAACATCAATCTTGTGACAGCGAGCCACTATGCGCCTACGCTTTCGGTAGTGCTTAGTGCCTTGCGCAGCTCAGCTAAATTGAAGATCCCTCTTGTTTGGAACACGTCAGGCTATGAGAGAATAGAGACCCTCGATATGCTCAACGGGCTCGTGGATGTCTATCTGGTCGATTTCAAATATGCAGACCACCACACTGCCAATCGGCTTTCGCGAGCAAAGGATTATCCAAACGTTGCACTCCGGGCCATTGCGAAGATGCTCGAGCAAGTGGGCGATCCTTGTTTTGGTGCGACAGGCAACCTTGAGCGAGGGGTGATCGTGCGCCATTTGGTCCTTCCGGGCTATGTGGACGATTCTCTTGCTGCATTGCGGATCTTGTATGAGCATTTCGGTTCACGGGTGATCATGAGCATCATGAATCAATTCACGATCGTAGACGATACATTTGACTATGAGGTGTTCGGACTTGCGCGCGAGGTTTCGGATACAGATTACGAACGCGTGCTCGATTACGCTGATAGCCTAGGAATCGAGGATTATTTCTGGCAAGAAGGCGGTGCAGCGAGCGAAAGCTTCATTCCGACTTTCGATGGTACGGGCGTTGTGGGCTCGTAAAGGTGCAGAAGCGTGCTATAATGCTACGCATCCTATAAGCCGACATGGCGCAATTGGTAGCGCAACTGATTTGTAATCAGTGGGTTGCGGGTTCGATTCCTGTTGTCGGCACCAGAGTTTTCGTAGGTCAAGGCAATTTGCCTTGACCTTTGCTTTTTATGGCTCTATCAGGGCTGCCGGCACGTGGTCTTTGCATGGTGTTTGTCTCGAAGAGTTTCTGTCTGTTGACAGCTGCGAGATACCTCGCGTCGGCTGTGTATGAAATGGCTACAATACGAAGTGAATCAATGCGCTGCTGTGATGTTGTGTGAATAAGAAAGGAGCGCGAAGACATGGATCCTGCAATGCTTGGCATAGTGATCGCACTCACCGTTCCTCTTGCAGGCACGACGATCGGCTCGGCACTGGCGTTCTTCATGAAAAAACAGATGAGCATCCCTTTTCAGAAGGCACTCGTTGGATTTGCGGCAGGTGTTATGATCGCCGCATCGGTCTGGAGCCTCATCAACCCCGCCATCGAGATGGCAGGGGAGCAAGAGGTGATCGCATGGCTTCCGGCTGCGGTTGGGTTTATCTGTGGCATGGGTGTTTTACTTATCATCGACTCGCTCTTGCCCCATCTCCATCTTGATTCAAAGAAACCAGAAGGCATACGCAGCAACCTTAAGGAATCGACGATGCTCTTCTTGGCAGTAGCAATTCATAATTTGCCCGAGGGCATGGCGGTGGGTGTTGTGCTCGCAGGATTTTTGTCAGGTGAAGGAATCATCGCGCTCGCTGGGCTTGTCGCGCTCACTATTGGCATCGCGATTCAGAATATTCCTGAGGGAGCTATTGTCTCTATGCCTCTTGTCTCTGCGGGATTATCTCGCAAAAAAGCATTTGGTCTGGGATTTCTCTCAGGAGTGCTCGAGCCAGTTGGTGCGCTTCTTATGCTCGCGCTTACAAGCCTTGTCACGCCATTTCTGCCCTATGTGCTCGCATTTGCAGCAGGTGCGATGATCTATGTGGTGGTTGAAGAGCTCATACCTGAGACACAAGCGGGCAAGCATTCGAATGTAGGAACTATAGGTGTTGCGCTCGGTTTCACGCTCATGATGATTCTTGATGTAGCATTGGGCTAACGAGGCGACGAATAGAGTCTGGAGGATTCATATGTTAGAGACTGGCATCGTTCATACTGAAACAACGATGGTGACCGAGCAGAATACTGCTGCAGCGTTGGGTAGTGGCACCGTTGCGGTGTTCGCTACACCTGCCATGATCAACTTGATCGAGTACACCTGCGCGCAAAGCGTGCAAGATAAGCTTGAACCAGGTCAGACGAGTGTTGGTACACATCTTGATGTGAGCCACGATGCTCCTACACCCGTTGGCATGGAGGTTTGCTGTACGAGTACGCTTGTGAAGGTTGATGGACGGGCGCTCACCTTTGAAGTTGAAGTGCGCGACGGTAAGGATATCGTTGGGCGAGGGAAACACGACCGTTTCATCGTTGATAAGGCGAAGTTCGAATCGAAGGCGAACGCGAAGGCTGATGCCTAGTCAATATGTGCTCAAGAGTGCTTTTAGGGGGTCAAGGCTTATGCTTTGACACTTTTTGTTTAAGTGAGAGCATGAACGATTTTCGTGTCGAGCGTTTACTGGCGTGATTGCTCTCTATCAGGGTTTACAACGCGCGCAGGGTTGATAGCCTTGGTCGATCAGGCTCTCGCGACTTGCAGTTACCTCTTGTCGATTCTTTGCTTTCATCTCGGTTGCCGAGCGACAATCTGGATAGTGGAATTTCTTCGTGTTGGTGTTGAGCACGTAGCTTATCTCGGCACCTTGTATGGTCGTTTCGCTTGCTTGGGATTGTTGTGTTGCTTCTGCAAGGTGGCTCTCTCCGGTCGCATAATCGATGATGATGCCAGGTTGTGCATTGTAGCAATACACGTTGAAACAGATCGATGCGCCTGCGTCGTCGACCGAGAACGCTTCGATCTGTACGCCACGCGCGATTAACTCTTCGTCACGAAAATCAGGTGTGACGCGCATGATGACATGCTTGTCGTGTTCGGGGGTGCCATCCTCTTGATCGAGATAATCGCGAATCTTTTGTTCAAACAGGCTCATTGCTTCTTGGTTTAGCTGTTCGGTGCCCGTTATCAGATCGCAGGGATTGATCGCTTCATCGCTCAAAGAATAGGCAATGAGGTGCGAGCGTTCATAGAGATGATCAAGGCCGATCTCGGGGTAGTAGGCTTGTACCCAACCACTTGGGTTCGGCATATTCGTATTACGTTTGCTGCCAGGTTTCGGACGCGTATTCTCGCACAGGATTGCGAAGGCCGAGGTAGCACGTCCAAGACTATCAAGCGCTCCATATTCTTCAGTGCCATCTTGCGCGGTGAGTTCGTCTGCGCTGAATTGGGGCATATTGTTGTTCAATTCGATGTACGCTTCGCCTGAATAGTCAGGAATATCGGCAAAATCGAGCGTGCGCTCGCTCTCTGAGGTAACGATCTCGATCGCTGGTGAGGAAGTATTCTCGAGAGAGGATGTTTGGGTACTATCTTCAGCCTGAGAAACGTCACCAGCGCATCCGCTTAGCAAGAAAAGCGAGATGAAGAACGCGAAGAATGCAGTAGAGATACGCTTTTTTACCGTGCGATCGTCCAGGAAGACCTGTTTGAGATACCGCATATTGCTCCGTCCCGCTCGTGGAAATGTAGGCGTTATTCTACCACTTAACGCGACCGTATCCTCTTGCGTTGCAGTATGCTAAGACTACGTTTTTGGAAGAGGGTTCATGGCTAAACGCGGCGTCATCATTGTAAATACAGGCAGTCCAGCTGCGCCTACTCCTGAAGCTGTGCGTGCGTATTTACGCAGTTTTTTGAGCGATCCGCGCATATGCCCGATCAACCCGCTTTGTTGGAAATTAATCTTAAATGCATTCATCCTTCCTAAACGTTCGGTTGCTTCGGCGCAGAAATATGCATCCATCTGGACCCCAGATGGATCGCCTCTTACGTTGATCATGGGCTTGCTCGCGAGTCGCTTGCAAAGTGCTCTTGATGTGGCCGATGGAGGTCAGAGTGTCGTGCGGAGCGCTATGAGCTATGGTGTGCCATCGTTGGAAAAAGCGGTAGAAGAGCTTTATGAAGCAGGTGCAGAAGAACTTGTGGTTGTACCACTCTATCCGCAAAGTGCTTTTTCAACGACGATGGTAGTCTGTGATAAGGTCGAAGAACTTATACTTAAGCTTGAGCGCAGATTGTCAGTGCGTATAGTCGAGCATTATGCAGGATGTGATGCTTATATCGAAGCTGTTGCTCGCTCTATACATGCTTCAGGTTTCGACCCTTCTCGTGACAAAGTGCTCTTTGCATTCCACTCAATCCCTATGAAAGATATCGAAGCAGGAGATACGTATCCAGACCAAGTATTTTCAAGTGCAGCAGCTATCGCTGCACGGGTAGGAGCTTTTGAGGGATGTTGGTCTGTTGGTTTTCAATGTCGTTTCGATAAGAGTCGCAGATGGCTCGGACCGTATATTGTTGAATCAATGGAGCGACTCTATGACAATGTGCGACCAGGACAGGGAAGGCTTTTTGTGGTCACACCAAATTTCTCGATCGATTGTTTAGAGACGCTTTTCGATATCGAGGTCGAGTTGAGACAGGTATTCTTTCAGCGCTATCCCAATGCAAAGAAAGAAGACTTCGTCTATGTTCCCTGTCTGAACGATTCGGATGATCAGGTCGCACTGCTTTCTTCGCTCATCTCAGCATGAGTGAAGAAAAGCTTTGAGTCTTCGCATGTCTTTATGGCGAGGATTCGTTGCAATGCGTTTTGGCACTTCGCGCGCGTTGTAACGCGCTTTGTAGCTAAAGCGCGTCGTAGTGTATATCGTCGACCGCTTCGAGCCATTCGTTTGAGGTGTCGCTACCCGGAACCTCGAAGGCAAGATGCGAAAACCAGCTATCCGCTGCTGCCCCATGCCAATGCTTTACATTTGCGGGAATGTGAACGACATCGCCTGGAACCATGAGTTGTGCAGGTTTTCCCCATTCCTGATACCACCCGCGCCCACCTACGCACACGAGCATCTGCCCGCCGCCTTGTGTTGCGTGGTGGATATGCCAATTATTGCGGCAACGCGGTTCGAACGTGACATTGAAGAAGGGCACTTGCTCGGTTGATACGGGCGCCAGATAGCTGTTGCCGATGAAGTATTGTGCGAAAGCAGTGTTGGGCTCTCCAATAGGGAATATGATGCTCTGTGCGTATCTTGTCATGTCATCGTTCAAATGAGCAAATTCTGGAGCATAATCTCCTAGTTGATCGTGACCTGCGGTTTGTTTTATTGCCATAGGAATCACCTCAATACTTTGTTGCAGGGTAGTTGCGCGCTTATGCGCGGAATAAGTAAGCGTGCAGCCTTGTCATAGCGCTCATTTTCTTACTTCAACCTAACTTTAAGTCAAGAGCGCACTTCGATAGATCTCGATGAGGTCGTCTAAGCGCATTGCTGCATTAGCGGGACTTGTTGAGGGAAGCTGTAGACACGGGATGCCTGTCGTTGGTTCGCAAAGTTTGCGATAGAGTTGTGCTGCTTTTGCTCCTGTGCAGAAGATCTGCTCGATAGGTGCTTTATCAAGGATATGGCTTAGATCGTTTGGTTTTGGATCACGTATGCTCGCATCGCTTGCTCCTTCTATTTGGCATGATGCGAGCACATCCCAAAGTGCGATGCGATGTTCGAGCAAGAATCGCTTCTTATCGTCGATCGAGACTGGAGTGGGTTTATCAAACACCGCCGCCAAGACCTTCCAAAATCTGTTCTGTGGGTGCCCGTAGAAAAAACCTTGTTCACGCGAGCGGGGTGAGGGCATCGTACCGAGCATGAGCACGCGGCTGTGTTCATCGAAGATAGGGTTGATGCTGTGTTCGATAAGTTGTGCGGTATCTCGAGTCATAGGATAACTTTAGCATGCTTTAGAGCCTTAAACCTGCTGATATGCTTTCGTAGCCGCATCGTAGTACACGAGCACGACCCAGCGAATGTTGCTCATAGTGTTCTCATAGTCCCTGGAATGCGATAGAATGGAGAGATACTAAGGGGGTCTGTTCATGTACCACAAAACACTTCACATCGCGCTGTTCGGGGCTACCGAGGAAGTTGCGCGAGCGGTTCGCAACAGAGCTCCTTTTCGCTGCTTTAAGCATGAGGTCGTTGCTTTTCCTGCTTTCGATGAAGCAGCTTTTCTAAAATGCGACATCGCGATCATCGATGCGAGTGCTTGGAAGCAGTGTTCAGGCTCAGAGTTCAAGCCTTCGCGTGATCTAGCTGCGCCTGCTGCGAAGTTCGTGGAGACGCACGAAGATCGTTATCACGCGATCGTTGTCATTGCGACGAAAGAGCAGTCGGCTGCGTGGAGTGACGATGATCTGGATGTTATTACGCATCTGTGGACCGCTCCGCTTACGGGCATTGAAGCTGGTTTTCAGTTCGAGATCTTGCAACGTGCCGCACAAACGCGCTCGGATCTTCTCCTTTGCGAGAACTATTTCAATACGCTTATCGATTCCATGCCGTCTATGGTGTGGGTCAAGCGTGTTGATGGGACGCATCTTAAGGTGAACGATTTCTTCTGCTCGGTCGTGAATAAGACTAAGGAAGATATCGAAGGACAGGGCCACAACTATATTTGGGGCTTACCTCCAGAGGATACGGAGAGTGCTGCGGTATGCGCGGAAAGCGAACAGCAAGCGATTCTTGCGGGTGAGACGCGTGAATTTGAAGAGCTCGTCGTCACTGATCGCGGCAAACGCATGCTCATTACCTATAAGACTCCTCTTTATGATGAAGATGGCTCGGTTATGGGCACCATTGGTACCGCTAATGACATCACAGAACTTGATAATTTGCGTTATGAGAACAACCTGCTGCTCGATTCGCTACCGCTTGCTGTTATCGTCGAAGATAATGATGGAACTATCACGAACATTAATGCCATCACCGAAGAATACTTCCAGCAGAAACGTGAAGATACGGTTGGCATGAACTTTTCTGCCTGGCGCAAGGTTGCCTTTGGGGATGAGCTTGCGCGTATTCGCGAAGAGTATGAAAGCGCTGAGCTCTTCCTTGATCGAGGAGGTGTGCAGCGTCTCATGTATATGCGCAAAGCACCGATCCTTGATGTATTTGGCAATCCGACCGGTCAAGTCCGCATCTATAGCGATATGACCGCGCAACGCGAGCTTGAGCAACAGGCATTGCTGAACGCACGTACTGATTATCTTACGGGGCTTTTCAACAGGCGTTATTTCTATGAGCATCTCGACGATTACGATGAATCGCTTTCGGTTGCTATTGGTATCTTCGATCTTGACGATTTCAAGAGCGTCAACGACACGATGGGGCATGCTATTGGCGACCACGTGCTCATCTTGGTCGCGGAAGTCTTATCGGAAGTTTTTCCTGACAGTCTTGTTATTCGTTGGGGCGGCGATGAATTTGTGGTCGCGATGTTTGATATCGAGAACGCAGAAGTCATGCGTGAGCGCGCACAACGTGCACTCGATTTATTTGTGGAACGCTCTTCTGCTCCTGGTGAACCGTGGCAGATCTATGGTAGCGCAGGCATTGCTTTCTCGCCGCAGGTTCCTAATCCGATCGATCCGCTCGTGCAACGCGCTGATAGTGCGCTCTACGCTGCAAAGGAAGCGGGTAAGGGAACTGTATTTGTCGACTGACCTCCTTTAAGATCATAGAGCGTGATGACCGTTAGGTCGTTCTGCGTGGTGCTCGCGCGGTCTCGCATTCGGTTTTGTTCTTATGAAAACTTCATGAAACATCATTTTAGTCTGAAATCGGACTATATCTTCTTATATGATCTTCGAGTACGAAATCGGACTAAAGCGAGAAAGAGGAATGTCTGTATGGTCATGAAGGATGCCAACAGTGTTTTCGTGGATTTCTTGCGCGTTGATCAAATCTTCAATCGGCTCTATCGAGAGGCAGCTACGCGCATGGAGCTTTCAGGAAGCATACTTGATGTGCTCTATAGTGTTAACTACTTGGGCGAGGGTTGTTTGCAGAAGGATATCTGCGCTACATCATATCTGCCCAAGCAAACAGTGCACTCTGCTGTCGATAAGCTTGTAAGTGAGGGACTTCTGCGTAAGGAGAGCAGTTCAGGTCGTGCGGTAGCTCTCTATTTGACGGCAGCTGGAGAGAAGTTCGTTGAAACGCGTATTGTTCCTATCGTACAGGCTGAGAAGCGCGCGTTTGAGTCGATGAGCACAGAAGAGCAGCAGCGTTTCTATGAGCTTGCCATGCGACTTGCAGATGCATTTCGCGATCAAGTCGAAGATCTTTCCCTTGAAAAGGAAGGGTGAGCGATGGCGATCAAGCTTTCTGATCATTTCACGTATGGGAGACTGATCCGCTTCGCGCTGCCCTCCATCGCGATGATGATCTTCACCTCCATCTATAGCGTGGTCGACGGTCTCTTTGTGTCGAACCTTGTTGGTAAGACAGCGCTTGCGGCGGTCAATCTCATCTTTCCGCTTGCGGCAGCGTTCGCTGCGTTTGGTTTCATGTTGGGCACTGGTGGTGCAGCGCTTGTTGCGAAGACGATGGGCGAGGGCGATCAAGACCGAGCTGACAGGCTCTTCTCGTTCATCATCGCGAGTGGGCTTGTGGGCGGTATTGCGTTTACATGCATCACTCTTGTGGTCTTGCCGCTGTTCTTGAGCGCACTTGGTGCGAGCGGTGAGCTTATGGAGTTTGCGATGGTCTATGGACGGATCCTTGCTTTTGCCATACCAGTCTATATGCTTGCGAATATCTTCCAAAGCTTTTTCATCGCGGCAGAGAAACCCCATGTTGGTCTTGTGGTCATGACAGTGGCGGGCGTGGTGAACATCGTGCTTGATTACTTCTTCATCGCCGTGTTCGGATGGGGTATTGCGGGTGCAGCCTGGGCAACTCTGATCGGACAGGTGTTGGCGGCAGTTATTCCTGTCCTCTATTTCTTTCGGAGCACCACCGCGCGCCTTCATTTTGCGCAACCGCTCGTTGATTTTCGGGCGCTCGGCAAGACATGCGTGAATGGCTCATCAGAACTGATGACCGAGGTCGCAGCATCCATCGTTGCAACCTTGTATAACTATCAGCTCATGATCTTCGTTGGCACCGAAGGAGTGGCGGCGTATGGCGTGATCATGTACGTGAACTTCATCTTCACAGCAATGTTCTTTGGCTATGCCATGGGAACTGGTCCGATCGTGAGTTACCATTACGGAGCTCAGCATCACTTCGAGATGAAGAATCTGCTAGTGAAGAGCCTTATCATCATCGGCATAGCGAGCATCATTATGGTGGTTCTCTCTCAGACGTTCGCGCAGAGCCTGGTATCGTTATTCGTCGGTTATGATGCAGCATTGGTCGCGCTTACGGTGCATGGCTTTCATATCTACGCGCTATCGTTTCTTTTCTGCGGATTTAATATCTACGGATCTGCATTTTTCACGGCGCTTAACAACGGCAAGATATCGGCGTTCATCGCTTTTATCCGCACATTGATCCTGGAAACTTCCACGGTCATGATCTTGCCGCTCTTCTTTGGTATTAACGGCATTTGGTCGGCGATCATCGTTGCGGAAGTGGTGGCGCTCATTCTTACGATCTTCTTCCTAGTGAAGAATCGCAAGCGCTATCAGTATTAGAGGACGCCGGTCTTGGCAAGCTGCTGGTCAATGAAATCGTTGAGCTTCATAATGGGACGGCGCAGTACAAGACCGAGTACGAGTGCAGGGATGATGAAAGCAAGTAAGCACGCCATCGAGATGAGGTATTGATTTCCGTAAACACCGGCGATCGCTCCTTGGAAGAGGTTCATCGAATGTGTGAAGGGCAACCACGGATAAATGTCTTGGAAGATTTGCGCTGAAAGCTGGATCGGCAGCTCACCGCCGCTTCCTGCAACCTGGGCTACGAGTAAGATGACTGCGAGCGCTTTGCCAATATCTCCAAAGGCAACCGTGAGCGCATAGATAAGGTTCAAGAATACGAACGAACATGCCAGTCCGCTCAAGTAATAGAGCAAGATACTATTGCACTGCACACCTAAGAAGAAGATGTTGCCCGTGCAGACAAGGAGCGCTTGGCCGAGTGCTATGAGCATGAAAAAGGCAAGGTTGCCGAAGTATTCCTGATATGGTTTCGGATCGCTGAGCTTCTTTCGGCGTTCGGGCGTTAACTTCACCTTCAAGATGATGACCAAGAAGATCGCGCCGATGAAAAGCCCGAGCGAAGTGTAGAACGGGCTCATCGCAGAACCATAGTCTGCAACACCATAGACGGCATGTTTCTCAAGCTTGGTCGGAGCAGTGAGTGTGTGCGCGAGCGTACTTGGATCATCGCTGATGATGCGTCGTACTTTAGCAAGATCATTTGAATCAATTGCCTTTGCAAGTTCATCGCGTGATGTTGCAAGTGAGTTTGCTGATTCTTCGAGCAATTGCGCTGTCGTATCGAGCGAGGTGCGCACTTCTTCGATGCTCTCTATCAATGGTTGCGAGGAGTTTGCGAGCGTTTGGGCAGTTTGGTCGAGTTCGTTTGCGATGTTTTCCGTATCGCTTCCAAGACTATCAAGTGATGCATGGAGGCTGTTTGCCTGAGATTCCAGGGTATTCTCGTAGGTTGATTGGACTTCATCAAGCGAACTGGTCGCTTCGTTTATTACCGATGAGATCTTAGAACGGGCTGCATCAACGTCGCTTGAACCTGTAGAGATATCTTTTGAGATCGTGCCAATGGTTTGGTTAAGTTGCTCAATCTCAGAAATGATCGAGTCAATGACGGGGATGACCGTGCTATTGGGGTCGAGCGCTGCAACTGCGCTGCGTGCTTGTTGATACGCGCTTTTTGTTTGCTCAAGATCTCCTTGTAGCGCCTGGAGCGAATTAGCGATCGCGCTCGGGTCCTGATCGAGTGTATTGAAGGCGCTGTTAGCGGATGTTTCGATCTTTGCCAGTGCATCGCGAGCCTGTCCGAGGGCTTCATTCGTGAGTTTAGCAAAGCCATCTGCGCCTTGCAGTGCCTCATCAAGGCCGCTCTTCGTTTCGTCAACAAGCGGGGTGACCTTGTCGGTTATTTCTCCCGTGCCTTTAAGCGCATTCGAGGCGGTCTCGATGAGTGTTTGCGATTGTTGCAGAAGAGCAGAGAATGCGCGGACTTGGCTCGCGTCCATGTTCATCTCGTCGATTGCGGAATCCAGGTGCGCAACGAGCGTGTGGGCATAGGATGAGATGCCCTCGCCATTCAGGAATTGTGTGAGATTTGAATTGGTGGAGAGTGCGATGTCGGTGACCGTTTGACTAAAGGTCTGGTCGATGTCGTTTTGGATCGTAGTAGCGCCGATCGAGGTAAGGTGCGGTGCGATTGGGTTTTCTTTCTCGTTCACGTAGTATTGGATGGAGGGGTTCTCAATCGAGTCAGAGAAAACTGAGACCATATCTTTGGAGAAATCTTCTGGGATGACGATCGCAGCATAGTATTCGCCCGACTTCACGCCCTCTATGGCCTGATCTTTGTCAACGAAGACCCAATGGAATTTGTCGTTAGCGCGCAATTCGCTTTCCACCTGGGCGCCTGCATCGATGCGCGTGGGTATCAGATCGGATTGATATCCCGCATCGCAGTTCGCAACCGCAACATCGACATTGCCCGTATTATCCTCAGGGTTCCAAAAAGCCAGAAGGCTGAACCAAACGTAAAGCGCAGGAAGCAAAACGAGCCCACAGATGATGACGATCGCGATGATGTTGCCTTTCAAACGCTGGATATCATCGAGAAAGATGGCGGCGATCTCCTTCATGACCGATCACCTTCCTTCTTTTCTTTTAACGCAGTCAAGAACTTTGGCGTTCGAGCTTTGATGCGCTGCTTTGCTTGCTCGCTTATCTCTTCGGTTGAGAGTTGGGTGAGCGAGAGCTGAGATGAAAGGCTGGTCTTCATATACACGATGACAATGAGGTAGGTATCTACTACGATAATTCCGATGACCATCGCCATGAGTAGGAAGAGTTTGGTGTTCACATCTGCTTGGAGCAGAATCATGACGGCAAATGTGATGAGGAATTGTGCGATGAGTGCGAACCATCCGATCGTGCGTAGTTTTGGAAAGCGTGTCTCGAATCGTTTGACGCGCTCAATAAGATCTGCACGATATTCTGGCGAATGCAGAAGTGCTCTGAGTAGTGTCGAGAGGCGAAGCTTCATCTCTTGAGGCGCTTGTTCTCCATCGAAAAGACCCGTGCGTCCGATCTCTCGATCGAGAAGCAAAGTAAGATTCGAAGCCCATTTGCCGAGCACGAGTCCAACGAAAAGACCGATCGGAACAAAGATGAAGACAAGGATGGCCAAATCTATCCAATAGTTCATTCCATAAAAGCCGCCGATGGACTCACGGAAAGCGTCGATGGTGTACGTGAAGGGAAGCAGTGGGTGGAGAACCTGGTAGAAATCAGGCATCATCTCGATGGGGTAGAGTCCAGAAGAGCCAGGGATCTGGATAATGAGGAAGAGTACCGCAAGTCCTTTTCCGATATAGCGAAATGCTTGGGCGAATGCGTAGATCAGATTGACATAAACGAGCCCCGAAATAAGGCCTGCAAAGATGAATGCGGGAGGGCTTACGCACTGGATTCCCATGATCAGATCTCCTGCGCAGCAGATGATCGGGGGAAGGATGCCAAGGAACATGAAGAGCAACCAGCGTCCGAAATAGGCTTGTCGTTGAGTAAATTCAGGCAGATCATCTTTGCGCACGCGCAGTTTTAGAAGATCGATGAAGACAAAGCCTGCTACCCAGAGCGCAACGCTGGTAAAGAACGCCACGACACCGCTGCCATAGTTCTTTACTGGATAGACGTTGCTTGTTTCGAGTTTCACAGGTGCAGATATGAACGAGGCGGCTTTGCTCGGATCGATCTTCAAGAATTCGTTGAGTTTGCTCACACTGGCCGAAGACGATAGGCCTTTCAAGTCGTTTAGGGTATCGTCGAGACGCTCCTGGATAGCCGAGAGGGATACTTGAGCATCAGATGCTGCGTCGCGAGATTGCGAGAGTGAGCTGCTCAAGCCTTGGAGCGAGCTGCGTGCTTGATCGACGCTCGTCTCGAGCGCGATGGTAAGGCCAGAGAGTGTTCCGAGTGCATCAGCGTAATGGTCGAGACTCGATGTGATGGCAGGCAAGACCTCGCTTCTAATCTGAGCCGAAGTAGAAGCAAGATCGCTCGATGCTTTGCTCGCTTCATCATTCATGGTCTCTACGAACCCTCCGATGCTTTTAAGCGAGTTGTCGAGTGTATTATTTGCTCCTTCAAGTGCGTTTATCGTGTTTTCAAGCTGTGCATTTGACGAGCGGAGATCGTTGAGCGCCGAAACGATGTTGGGATCTGTGCTACCCATCTTCTCGAGCGAATCGATGAGCGTATCGTTTTGCGCGACGATGGCGCGAGCGCGCGCAAGCGCGGAGGTTGTCTCACCGTGCACTTGAGAGAGTTGGACGGTCGCCTTCGAAAGCGACGTTGATGCCTCAGATGAGGCCTTGGCGATATCGATTGCGCTCTTATCGAGTGCACTCTGTAGTTTGTTGCTGTAATCGATGGCTGAGGTGCGCGCCTGTTCGAGCGTTGATCGTGCTTGCTCGAGTGTTTTATTCATGGTCGGGAGCGTTGCCTTCATATCGGCAAGCGTGCTATCGGCTTTGCCTGCGGCGTCTATCATGCCTTCAAGTGCAGGCTTGGTTGTCGAAAGTGCATCTTTGGCATCAGCGATGGCTGCACTTGCAAGTTCAACACCATGTGCAAGGCTGTTTTCAGTATCGTCGGCTTTCTCTTCGGTCTCTTTGCCGTATTTTTGCGTAATACTGAACACGGTTTGAGAGACTGTGTTCACGAAGTTCTCGTCTATCTCGTCTTGAATCACTGCTGCGCCTTCGTTAGTGAAGTCAGGTGCAGAAGCGGATATCTTCTCATTCAGGTAATAGTCGATCTGGGGTTCATGGAAATCTCCTGAAAGGATGCTTGTGAAATCGGCACTGAAATTACTCGGGATGACGATGGCGGCATAACATTCGCCCGAATAGACGCTTTGGATCGCTTCATCGGAAGTATCGTAGAAGCTCCATCCGAGCTCATGATTATTCTTGAGTTCATCGACCACCTCGTTGCCGATGTTGATCTGTCCAGTCTCAGGCGTGTTCGCGCCTTGATCCTCGTTAGAGACCGCTATGCGAATACCTTGCGTATTCTGGTAAGGATCCCAATTTGTCGCTGTGCAATACCAAGCGTAAGCCGAGGGGAGGGCACAGGCACCGATGATCAAGACGAGCGCGATAGGGTTGCTCACGATACGAAGAAGGTCTCGTTTGAATATAGCGAAGATGACCGAAAGGTAGTTGAGCATACGATGCGCCATATCGGCCTCCTTCATCCTTTCCGTTCGAGTGATCCCCTCTAGAATAGTATCGAGCAGTTCGGACGTGCAGACTCGGCATTAAGCGAGAGTAACCGAAATGTTTCGAACTTGACGCGTCATTCTTTGACAGATTGGCAACTCTGCTCTTCATCTCGCATTATCATGCAGATATTCTGATAGATTTATAGACGTAGCCTATCGATCCATTTGCTATACGCAATGGTTTTCTGATTGGAATTCTATGATCGAGGGGTTCACAATAGGTGCAGTTTAATAATGATATAGGGGGTATCAATGAATCCAAATGCAACTATTACCGACGAGATGTTCGATGCATATCTCAAGCAGATCCGCGATCTCGTGGAGGGGCCTTTTGAAGAGATGCAAAAGGAGATCGAGGTAACCAATAAGTTTCCCGATGAATTCTACGAGCTTGCAAAAGAGAACGATCTGTATCGCTTCTATCTTCCCGCAGAGTATGGTGGATGGAATCTAAACGAGCTTGAGATCTTGCGTGTTCAAGAGGAGTTCTCGCGTGGTCCTGGCGGCATGCGCATGCATCTCCATCATGCAGCTGACATGAACTGGCGCATCCTCGAGGACTATGGCAAACCTGAGCTCAAAGAAAAGCTCATGGACAAGTTCCAAGATAAGACCATCTACTGTAACTTCGCTATCACTGAGCAGACTGGCGGCACGGGCGCTGACCTTCACACCACTGCTGTGTGGGATGAAGATAAGGGTAAATGGATCTTGAATGGTGAGAAATGGCTTATCTCTCACACCGACTGCTCCGACTACACCTACGTCATCGCGGTCACCAACCCAGATGACGACAAGGATACGCGCTTGTCAGCATTCTTCGTTCCCGTTGATGCTCCAGGCTTTGAGCTTGTGCCGATGCCTCATATGATGGGTTGTCGTGGCGCAGGTCATGCAGGTCTTAAGTTTACGGATCTTGAGCTCGATCCAGAGTATCTGCTTGGTGAGGTAGGTCAAGGCATGGAAGTGGCGATCCATTCGCTTTCTGTCTCCCGTGTCCACATCGCTTGCTCTAACCTCGGCATGGCTCAGCGTATGCTCGAGATCTCCCTTGCGCGTGCTAAGGACCGTGTTACCTTCGGCAAGCCCATCATCAAGCGTCAGGCGATCAAGATGAAGATCGCTAATATGCAGATGAAGATCCACGCGCTGCGTTGTACCATCTACGATTTTGCAAACACCTTCGACTTCGATCCTTATAACGAGTTCATCGATGAGAAGGCTGCTATCTGCAAGCTCTTCTCGATCGATACCGTTCGCTTGGTCTCTGATGAGATGCTTGAGATCTTTGGTGGAGACGGCTACTTCGAGGATTCTCCTTATGGCCCGACCGAGCGCTTGTACCGCGACTGCCGTGCAATGTGGCTCGAGGAAGGCGCACCGACCGTCCAGCGCATCACCATCGCTCGTGAATGTGAGAAGCATGAAGGCGCTATGGGCTACATCTTCGAAGGTCGTGAGATTACGATACCGTAAGCTCTCTTCGGTGAGATAGGCATCCCAGACCCGGATGCGTGAGAGGCTGTGGATCCTGTGAGCATTGAGCTTGCGGGGTTCGCAGCCTTCGTTTGTTTGTGGGGATGTATGGGAATCTAGACGGTTGCGATAGATGCTAGACTGCGCACACAGTTGCATTCGGAAGGCCGTCGTGCAAGTAAGCGTCTGCAGCTTGCAAAGCGTTGCCTGAGGCGCCAGTCACCACAGTGATGCCGGCTTTGTTCATGATTTCGATGTCTCGCTCAGAGATCGCACCGCATACGAGTACACGTACTTCGATCTGGCGTAAGAAATTAGCTTGCGAACCGCACAAATGCTCCTGACTGGGCAAATTGCGCGAGTCGACCAGTTCACCGTTTTCTACTTTGTAGAAATTGAAGTTGGTACATGAGCTGAAGTGCGTGCTCACATCCAGGCCTTCGCTGGCTACTGCTATTCTCATGCCTCTCGTTTCTTTTGATCTGAAGTGTACAGTTCTACTTTACGTTGCAAACGGCACCGGGTTTTCTAACGTTCGGGCGATGGAGCGAATTATTCTGCGATAGGAAAGGCGATCTACGTTCACGTCGCACGGAAAAAAATCGCCGATGAATACTTGCAAAAGCAGGGGAGCTTTGTGATAATAACCAGGCTGTGTTTTGCAGCAGTGCTGTCCCCATCGTCTAGCGGTCAGGACGCCGCCCTTTCAAGGCGGAAACACGGGTTCGATTCCCGTTGGGGGCACCATAGAATCACCGAACGAACCTTCCTGGGTTCGTTTTTACTATGGTGGGGTCCCTATTTGAAGAAGCTCATCGCTCAATTCATGAAGTTCGGTATCGTGGGCGTTATCGCGTTCCTCATCGATTACGGGCTTATGGTTGCGCTCACTGAATTCTTTGGCGTTCCGTACCTTATCTCGAACACCATCTCATTTATCGTTTCGGTCATCTTCAACTATGTGGCTTCTATGCGCTATGTCTTTGAGCGTCGAGATGATCTGTCTCGCCATCGTGAATTCATCATCTTTGTCGTTCTATCCATTATCGGGTTGATCTTGAACGATGTGCTCATGTGGTTATTCGTGAGCATTTGGTTTGTCGACTACCGTATCGCCAAGTTTGTTGTTACGTTTTTGGTGGCAATTTGGAACTTTGTTACCCGAAAGATCTTCTTGGAGAAGCACTAGACCAAAAGCACTAGAATAAGGATACGATAGGGTTCTCAGGGAGTAGGAGAGATGGCGTGAACGTAACTTTTAAATTGATGCGTCGTTCAGGCGATAAAGCCTATATCCTCTCAGAGATCACAGATTACGATGAAGGTCTGCCTGTCGTTCTTACTGCATCGACCGAAAATGGTGCTCGTATCCCTTCTGATGTGTTCCCTTTTGTCAACGAGACTGACTTGCTTGCGATGGAGCATGCGCTCTTCGACACGGCGCTTGCGGTACATGACGACATTCTTGCTGGTCAGCATGCGAAGAATTCACCCGCTGTACGCTTCTTCGTTGTGGTACTCCCATGGTTCAATGTGAAGCGTTGGGTGTTGGAGTTTCGCGCCATCAACGCGGAAGGTAAGACGCAATCCTTCTGCGTGAATAGTCTCGATGTCGATGCGTTCAGATGGCGCAGCCGTCTCGATATTCGCCGCGGTATGTTCCAGAGCGAAGCGCTCGAACAAATGAGCAAGAGCTTTGTCCACGATCGCATTCAGATATCGTTTCTGCGTGCTATCGAAGAAGGAAACAAAGTGCTTATCAGCGCATCGGTTGATATGCCATACCATTCAGAGAGTTCGATCGAGTTCGATTTTCTCGATGGCTTCGGAAGGCCGCTCGATCTTGATTTCGACGTGATCGAAGACAGCGTCACTCATGGTGAAGACTTTGGATCGCTCGAGCGACGCCATCTTGAGCTTTCGGTCGCACTACCAAAGTCGAACGGCGAGATCTGCATCTGCGCTACCGACACCGTAGGGACTATCGCACCCGGATTTGCGATGCTTGGTCAGAAGAGTCTTACAGCTCTGTTGGAAGATTTTGCTGAGCAGACGCAAACTGCCTACAGTGACCCACGCTACGATCAGTGGTACCAGGATCATCAGCGTGCCGATCTGCCCACGCTGTTCGAGCAGGTGTCGGTTCGCTTCGAGCGCAATCCGCTCATCAGCATCGTGTGTGTCCTAGACGATGCACAGCATCATCATATTCATGATGCGATGAATGCTCTTATCACGCAAAGCTACAGCAAATGGGAGCTTATCTTAGTCAATGCAACGGGCGAAGAGACAAGCGCCACCTCATTGCTCGAGGTCTTTCAGGACGATCGCATGTATCTGGTCGATGTTGATCCGAATCTTTCTCGTACCGAAAAGATCAATACCGCTATCTATGCAGCAGAGGGTGAATACGTAGGCTGCCTGTCGGTTCATGACCTTATCGCTTCCAATGCGCTTTTCGAATGTGTGCGCACCATCAACGCATTTCCTACGTGTGATGTGATCTATTGCGATTCCGATACAGTCGATGTACAGGGATATCATTCGCATCCGGTGTTACGCCCTGATTATTCGCCCGAGCTTTTGCGTTCGTTCAATTATTTTGGAAGCTTCGTCATCTATAGCGAGCAGCTGCTCGAAAAGATCGGGTTGCTCGACCCCGCATTCGAGGGCGCACTTGCGTATGACCTCAATCTTCGCGCATCGGAACAGGCGCGCAAGGTATGCCATATTGCGCGTGTCCTCTGTCATCGTCGATTCGCTTCAGAGATGAAACCTGATCGGGCCTATGTTGACCGTGATCAAGAAGCTGGCAGAAAAGCACTCGTCGCTCACTGCAAGCGTGTTGGTATGAGCGGGGAGGTGCTGAGCCTCGATCTTCCGTTTCGTTATCGCATTCGCCATGTGTTGCTCGAAACACCCACGGTTACCATCGTCATCAATTCTGAGAACAATGCTGATCAGATCGAGCGATGCGTCAAGAGCATATATCAGCAGATCGACTATGCCGATTTCAAGGTTGTCGTGGTCGATACTGGAAGTACAGCTGCGACAACGAAGGAATGCTACGAACGTCTTGCAAAGCGCTTCGATACCTTCTCAACGCTTCAGTGGACTGGCGAATTCAATCATGCACGCGTGGCGAATTTCGCGGTCAAACAGATCAAGAGTGATTACTACTTTTTCATGACTGACGATACACGCATCCTCACTCCTGATGCGATCCAGATCATGTTGGGTTATTTCCAGGACAAACGCGTTGGCATCGTTGGTCCTCAGAAGCTCTTCTTGGATGGTACGATCGAGCATGGCGGACTTGTGGTCGGCGGTAAACACATCATCACTCCGCTTTCGCGCTTCATGTTTTCAGGGTGGCGTGGTTATCTTGATCGATGCGCGGTCTCTCACAATGTTTCGGCAGTCTCAGGTGACTGCATGTTCGTATCGCGTGAGGTGTTCGACCAGGTAGGAGGCTTCACTGAAGAATTCTCGATCGCGTATTCTGATGTTGATTTCTGTCTGAAAGCGCTCGAGCTTGGATTCTACACGGTCTATACGCCTTACGTTGCGCTCACTCATTCTCGTTCGGTCAATCGTTTGCGTAATTATTCGCAAGCGTTTCTTATCAAACGTAAGCGCGAGGCTGCGCTGCTCCAATATCTTTGGCCAGTCTATTTCGTGAAGGGTGACGGCTTCTATAGCCCAAGCTTCGATCTTGATAGCCCCTATTTCGCGCTCAGGGAAGACTAGTATGAACGTTCGTATCGAGAGCATGTGCCAAGGCGACGGCAAGATCTACGTACAAGTAGCTATCGAACGTCTCTCGCCCCATGCTATCGTCACACTCGAGGCTCATCTTAAGGACGGCACAGTCATCCCATCGCATCTGCTCTCGTTCGATCCGCTCGATGGGCAGTCGAAGGCGAATTTCGCGGTCATCCTTCCGCATCTTGATGAGCGTGAGATCATGCTTGAATTCAGCGAATATCGTAGTACCGATGCGCCGCTTGGGCGCGCCCATCTCACGATCGAGACGAATATGCTTTCATGGCGCACCCGCATCAATTCCGTGGTGAAGAACGAACTCATCACGCAGATGTTCGATATCGAACGTGAATACTATTCCGATCGCATGAATGTAAGGTTCATCGCTGCGCTCGATGATAAAGACGAGATTGTAGTGAAGATGCTCGTTGATCTTCCTCAGATAGAGGGTGCAGATGTTGAAGTGCGTTTCATGGACGCACACGGCAAGGATCGCGATCTGCCTGTCTATCCACTCTTTGAAGAAGTGAAGCCTGCTCGCCGATTTGGCGATGAAAGCCGTCTCAATGTTGGATTCTCTGTGCGCGTGCCGCGGGATGACAAGGATTTTTGTGTAAGCGCCTATGATGCACTCGGTATCGTCGCTGAAGGCTTCGCGATGTTCTGCGATGAAAGCTACGAACCGCTCAAAGCGCGCTTTTGCCAGCGAACAGATGACGCGGCGCACGATCCCGATTACGATCAATGGTATCTACTCCATAGTGCAACACTTGCAGATCTTGCAGAGCAGCGTCGCTTGACGTTTGCTCACGAGCCGCTCATCTCGCTCATCATGCCGCTATCGAATGGGGATAAGGATCGTATTGCCCCGTGCTTCACTGCCCTCGCTTCTCAAACGTACAATGTCTTCGAGGTCGTTGTGGTCGATCGCTATTACGGCGATGCGGAATTCGATGCGATCGTGCGAGGCTTGAAAGGACCTGAGAGTCTTACGCGCGTGAAGGTCGATGAAACGCTTAGCTCTGATGAAGTATTTGCGGCTGGCCTTGATCAAGCGCGTGGAGAGTATTGTGCACTGATCACTCCTGATATCGTGCTCGCCCCTGAAGCGCTCTTTGAGATCGTGCGTTGTATCAACGAGACCGCAGCCTATCCAGATCGAGAACAGGCGCGTATCATCTATGCGCATCACGATTCCCTCTTCGCTGATGGGAGATTAGGAGAGCTTGCGTGTAAGCCGATCTATTCACCCGATCTTCTTCTGTCGTATGACTATATGGGCCCTTTCATCGTCTTCGATCGAAGTCTCGTCGCTCACGTGTGTGATCAGCATGGTCTTGCGTCCCAGGCGCTTCTTTATGATCTGCTCTTCAAGGCACTCGAACAGGCGGGCCATACGCAGCGCATCGATCAGATCCTCTATCATGTGCAGATAGCACCAAGCACCGATTTTCCTGACGAACAAGCTCGTTTCGAGGCGAAAGAAGAAGATTTTCGTGGCGGTAGACGTGCGGTGGCAAATCATCTGAAACGCATCGGCATCGAGGCGACCGTGCTTTCGGATATCCACGAGCAGATCTATCGTTGTAACTATGCGCTTCCTGAAGAACTACCTTCGGTTCTTGTGGTTATCGTCAATCACGAACATCCTTATTTACTTGAAACGTGCGTGGAGAGTCTTTTTGAGAAGAGCCCCTATCAAAACCTTCATGTTCGTATCATCGATAATGGAAGCTCTTCAGCCGAGATGTTCGCTTGTTATGGTCGTCTGCAAGGTAAGCATGATCAGATTGAACTTATCCAGAGAAGCGAACGCAAAGGATATGCTGCTTGTGTGAACGAAGCGGTCAAAGGCACGGAGAGCGACTTCATCCTTCTGCTTGACGCGAATACCGAAGTGCTGACCTCTGATCTTGTCGGGCGTATGATCGCACTCTGTCAGCGTGCTGATATTGGCGTGGTAGGCGCAAAGCTGCTCTTTGCTGATGACACTATTGCAAGCGCAGGTCTTGCAGTGGGATCCGCAGCTGGATCGGTTGGGATCGGTACGGATCTTGCTCGCTCTGCTTCGGGGTACATGAAGCGCCTTACCTGTACAAACGATGTCTCAGCGGTGTCGAAGGCATGCCAACTTATCAAGCGCAGCGTCTTTGAAGAAGTGGAAGGCTATGATGAGCGTTTCAAGCTCGACTTCTCTGATACCGATTTCTGCCTGAAGGTTATCAAGGCAGGCTATTTCGTTGTCTATGATCCTGAAAGCGAACTCTATCATTTCGAAAATACGATCAAAGACGAGCATCTTTCCGATGCGCGTCGCATCCGTCTTGAGCAAGAACGTGCATATCTGCACTTCAAATGGCCTCGGGCATTCGTAGAAGGCGATCCATTCGCAAGCTCACTGCTCGCTCCAGGAAACGGTTATTACCAGCTATATCATTAACGTATAACTTCACGATCATTTAGCGCTCGTTCACACCTCTATTTCGGTTTTTCATGAACTATAGTTGAATATCGCGCGTTGCATCCCTGCGACGTGTGTGGACTGATCACAACGAAGAGCTATTGTAGGATTTTCATGATTCAGATCGAACATCTCTATAAGACCTATACAGCAGGTAAGCATGATGAAGCACATCATGCTCTGAAAGACATTAATCTCACCATCGAAGACGGATCTATCTTTGGCATCATCGGCCAGTCAGGTGCGGGCAAGTCGACATTGGTACGTTGTATCAATCTGCTCGAGCGACCCACGTCAGGCGAGATCATCATCGATGGTCGCGATGTAACGAATCTCACCGGCAAGGATCTGCTCGAGTTTCGCGCGAGCGTAGGGATGATTTTTCAGAACTTCTCGCTCTTCCAGCAGCGAACCGTCCTGCGCAATGTAACCTTTCCTCTTGAATTGCGCAAAGGCTACAAAAAGGCGGAGGCGACCAAGCGTGCGATGGATCTGCTCGAGCTTGTTGGTCTTGCCGACAAGGCAAACAAGTATCCCTCGCAGCTCTCAGGTGGTCAGCAACAGCGCGTAGCGATCGCTCGAGCGCTCATTAATGATCCCTCTATCATGCTCTGCGATGAAGCTACCAGTGCACTGGATACCATGACCACGCAATCCATCCTGCGTCTGCTCAAGGACATCAATGAAGAGCTCGGTGTCACGATCGTGCTCATCACCCATTCGCTGCTCGTTGCAGAGATGGTCTGCGATACTGTTGCGGTCATCGACGAAGGACAGATCGTAGAGATGGGCTTCACTGAAGAAGTCTTCGCAAATCCACAAAGCGATGCGACACGTCAGCTTCTAGGGAAGAGGGCATAAGCTATGGAATTCATCACTTCTTTCTTCGACTCCTACGGAACTTTGCTCGCACAGGGCACATGGGATACGATCGTTATGACCGTCATTGCGACGTTCTTTGCATACGTGATCGGTATTCCTTTGGGTGTATTGTGCGTGCTCACGAGCCCGAAAGGCCTCATGCCTCACCGCATTTTGAACATGGTGCTTGGTTGGATCATCAATATCGGACGTTCGATCCCCTTCATCATCTTGCTCGTCGCGCTCATCCCGTTCACACGCTTCATCGTCGGTACCTCGCTCGGTGTGCCGGGTGCGATCGTTCCTCTTGTGGTTTCAGCAGCACCTTTCATCGCTCGTATGGTCGAGCAATCGATTGAGGAAGTGGACGGTGGTCTGATTGAAGCCGCGCAGAGCTTCGGGGCAAATACGTGGCAGATCGTCTATAAGGTATTCCTTCGCGAAGCCATGCCTTCGCTTGTCCGTGGTTTTGCGATCGTATTCATCACGATCCTCGGTTATTCTGCGATGGCAGGTACGGTAGGCGCAGGCGGATTGGGTGATATTGCGATTCGTTATGGTTATCAGCGCTACCAAGACGATGTGATGATCGCAACGGTCATCATCCTTATCGTGATCGTTCAGATCGTACAGAGTGCATGCAGTTATGCGGCGCGTAAGATGGATAAATCGTAGGGCTTCACCAAGAAACAAATCTGTAACACCGCCCCTCTTCGAACTCCGTATAATGAAATGAGGTATCAACGCATCGTGTATGCGGGAAGGAAGATGTGGCATGGTGATGAGCCCTGATCAAGATTTCGTGCTTAAAACGATCAAGAGTCGCGACGTGCATTTCGTACGATTCTGGTTCTGTGATGTGCTTGGCAATATGAAATCATTCGCTGTTATTCCAAGCGAGCTCGAAAATGCTTTTGAAGAAGGCATGGGCTTTGATGCGAGTTGTGTGCAGGGTTTTTCGCTCAACCACGAATCCGACATGCTTGCATTTCCTGATGCTTCAACGTTTCAGATCCTGCCATGGCGTCCTGCTGAGAATGCGGTTGCGCGCATGTTCTGCTCGATTCGTACACCAGAGGGTCGAATCTATGATGGAGACTCGCGTGCGGTACTAGCTCGAGTAGTGGCTAAGGCAGAACAGCTCGGTTATATGATGAACGTTGGCCCCGAGATTGAGTATTACTATTTCAAGGATCGCGAGGGGCTCGAAGTGCTCGATACAGGTGGATACTTCGATCTTACTTCACTCGATTACGCAAGCGATCTTCGTCGCGATACCATCCTCACGCTTGAAAAGCTCGGTATCCCCGTTGAGTATTCTCATCACGAGAATGGTCCATCGCAGCAAGAGATCGATCTTCGTTTCGCCGATGCGTTCACTATGGCCGATAACGTGATGACCTATAAGCTTACGGTCAAAGAGATCGCTCTGAAGTATGGTCATTATGCTTCATTCATGCCAAAGCCTATGGCAGATCAGCCGGGATCGGGCATGCATATCCACCAAAGCCTCTTTGACGAGAATGGCAATAATGTCTTTTTCGATAAGAACGATCCTGACGGGTATAACCTCTCGCAAATCGCTAAGCACTATATTGCTGGTCTTTTGAAGTATGCTCCCGAATTCGCTCTTATCACGAATCCGACTGTGAACTCATACAAGCGTTTGGTACCAGGAGGAGAAGCACCAACGCAGATCACTTGGGCGCGTTCGAATCGCTGCACGCTCGTTCGCATTCCTGGCTACAAGCCGAACAAAGAGGAAGCGTGCCGAGTCGAGCTTCGCAACCCCGATCCTTCATGCAATCCTTATCTTGCTTTTGCAGTCATCTTGGCAGCAGGACTCAAAGGCGTTCATGAAGAGTTGCCCCTTGAAGCGCCTATGGAAGATCCGAATCTTTTTGATTGCTCTCGTCAAGAATTGAAGTCACGCGGTATTCGCACGATGCCTGAAACACTCGGTGAGGCAGTAGAGATCTTTGCGCAGTCTGACCTTATGAAAGAGGTCTTGGGCGAACATATCCATTCGTATCTCGTGGAAGCGAAACGAGCGGAGTGGGATAATTATCAGAAGAGCGTCTCTGCGTGGGAGCTCGATCATTATCTGTCTGTTCTGTAGGGGGTCTTGATGCAGAGAAAGAGCGTCATATTCGTAGCGGACAGTCTCGATAATGCCCATAAGTTCCAAGCGGTTCTCTCTGGCATGGATGTTGATGTGGTGGCTGGCTCTTCGCCGCAGTTCAAAAAGCTATTACATGAGCATCCTAGCTGCGATCTTATTATTTTCGAGGCAAGCAATGATCCAACCCAATCGATCGCCGCTGTGGAAGACCTGATGGTCCAAGATGGAGGCGGATCGATCCTTATCATCGTAAAAGAGGAGATGTTGCAGGGCTTGCGCCTGCCTGTACGCCTGAAGAGCGATTTTGTCGTGCATGGTGCGAGTGCTGATGAGTGTTCGCTGCGCATTCGTCAGCTTCTTTGGCCCGGAAATGAAACATCCACCAATGATTTCATATCGATCGATACGATGACCATCAATCTGGCTACCTATCAGGTGACCGTGAATGGGGATCCGATCGATTTTACGTATTTGGAATATGCCTTGCTTGCATTTCTTGTCACGCATCCAGGGCGTACCTACTCGCGCGACGCGCTGCTTCGCCGTGTATGGGGCTTCGACTATTTTGGGGGTTCTCGTACGGTCGATGTGCATGTGAGGCGTGTGCGTGCTAAGCTTGGCCCCGACCTTGCTCAACGCCTAGAGACCGTTCGCGGTGTCGGCTATCTTTGGAGTGCTTGATATGACCAAGACCATCGCCGTCATTGACGGCAATTCTCTCATGCACCGTGCATTTCACGCGGTGCCACCTGCCATGCAGGCGCCTGATGGGACGCCAACCAATGCTGCTTTTGGCTTCATGGCGATGCTCATCAAATTCATCGAGATGGCGCACCCCGATGCGATCGTGTGTGCCTTCGATAAGGGGCGTCCCGCATTTCGTATGGAGGCGCTCGAGCAATATAAGGCCCAGCGTCCACCGATGGACGATGCGCTGCGCGTGCAGTTTCCTATCATCGAAGAGCTTTTGTCTGCGATGAGCATCCCTGTGGTCGCCCTGCAAGGCTGGGAAGGCGACGATATTCTAGGTACCATCTCTGCGCAGAATGAACAGCTAGAGTACCGATCGCTGCTCGTGACTGGCGACAAGGATGCCTACCAGTTGGCAAGCGATCTCACGCAGATCGTTACGACGAAGAAGGGCATTACCGATGTGGTCATCTATGGGCCTGCAGAGGTAGAAGAGCGTTATGGTGTCACCCCCGCTCAGTTCACAGATTTCTTGGGGCTTAAAGGCGATAAATCAGACAACATCCCCGGGGTGCCTGGTATTGGCGATAAGAAAGCTGCGGCGATGCTCCAGGAATTCGACAACCTCGAGGGTATCTATGCGCACCTCGATAGCTTCAAGGGCAAACAGCTTGAGAATCTGACGAACTATAAGGAAGATGCATTCCTGTCACGTCAGGTTGCAACTATCGTGCGCGATGCACCGATCGAGCTCGATCTCGAGGCACTTTCGTTCCCAAGCTTTGATGTCAGCGTGGTCACCGAAGCGTTCACGAGCGTGCGTTTCATGGCGCATCTTTCTAAGGTGCTCGATATGCTCGGTGGTGATGTTGCGATGTCGACAGGCGAATCATTTGAAGCATATCCGTTGGTGGAAGGGACGGATGCTCAAGAGCTACTCGATCAGCTGATTGCTTGCGATGAATACGAACACGCTCCTGTTGTGCTGGCGGGGGCTGATAAGCAAGAGTCTCTTTTCGGTACCATCCTGCATCTGGTGGTGCGCTACGAAGAGAAGACGCTTTATTTCCAGGGGGATGAGGCGACAGATGCGCTCGTTCGCATCGTGAAGAAGGGGTCGTTTGTCACTTTCGATGTGAAACGACTGGTCGAGCATGTTTTTCCGTGCGATACCTCCGAAACTGCCTTGCTTGAGCCAAACGAGGTCATGGCGATGGAGTGTTTCGATGTCGCACTCGCTTCCTATGTGGTCAATTCCTCGAATGGCGGTTTCGATATTCAAAAGCTCTCCGAGCTCTATTGTGGTTCGTTTCTGCCTGAAGGAGATACTGTCGCTGATGATCTTGCGCTGAAGGCAGCTGCCGTGGAGCGTCTCGCAGGTATTCTCGGGCAGCGTCTCGAAGAGGACAAGGTCGCATCGATCTATGAGACGATCGATTATCCGCTCGTCGGTGTTCTCGCGTGTATGGAGCGCATTGGCGCCGCGATCGATATGCCCACGCTCGATCGTATCGCTCTTGCCACGCAAGCAGAATTGGATGTTCTGCACACGAAGATCATCGATCTGGCGGGCGAGGATTTCAATATCGATTCACCCAAGCAGCTCTCTCATATCCTCTTCGAGGTGATCGGGCTTACGCCCATCAAGAAAAACCAGCGCGGATATTCGACGGATGCTTCGGTGCTCAAAGAGCTTGCCAAGGTGCATGAGCTTCCCGAATTGGTTCTCCATTATCGCGAATACGCGAAGGTGAAGTCGACTTACATCGACGCTCTTCCGCGCATGCGCAAAGGGGACGGTCGTATTCACACATCCTTCAATGAGATGGTCACCACAACGGGGCGTCTTTCCTCGTCCGATCCGAATCTGCAGAACATTCCTGTTCGTACTGATTTTGGGCGACAGATTCGCGAATGCTTTGTGCCACTTGAAGAAGGGGAGCTGTTCCTTTCGGCAGACTATTCGCAGATCGAACTTCGTCTGCTCGCGCACCTTTCAGGCGACGAGCATCTTATTGACGCGTTTCTTTCAGGCGAAGATTTCCACGCCAAAACAGCAAGCCGTGTATTCGATGTGCCGCTCGAAGAGGTGACTCCGCTCTTGCGTAGCCGTGCGAAAGCTGTCAACTTTGGCATCGTCTATGGTCAGCAGGCCTATGGTTTGTCGCAATCGCTCGATATTCCATTTGGAGACGCGAAAGAAATGATCGATCGCTATTTCGCCGCTTATACCGATGTTCGGGCATATCTCGATCGTGTTGTTGAAGAGGCAAAAGCGAAGGGATATGCCGAGACGATGTTCGGACGTCGCCGCTATATCGCAGAACTCAAAGCACGCAACGCACAACAGCGTGGCTTTGGCGAGCGTACTGCGATGAACCACCCGATGCAGGGAACAGCAGCCGACATCATCAAAATCGCTATGCGTCAGGTGCAAGACGAACTGATCGCACAAGGTGCGAAGACCAAGCTCATCTTGCAAGTACATGACGAACTCGACTTTTCGGTTCCTAGGGATGAGCTCGAGGATATTTCGGCTTTGGTCAAGCGCATCATGGAGTCGGTCGTCGACCTTTCGGTCCCCTTGCTCGTTGATGTATCACAAGGGGCGAACTGGGCAGAAGCACACTGATGTAAGAAATCGTGCCGCCTATGAAAAAACTCATGACAAGCATGCGCGAATCACTATAGAATAGTAAGGCTTTCTTCTGTGTGAATGGATAATGCTTAGGCTGTTGGAACTTTGGAGTGTTGTGCATTTGAAGCGCGGAAGGTAGCGACGAAGTGCCGAACATTATCTTTTCCCTCGATCGTGTTCGAGATCGCACAACGCCTAAACGAATACTTTTAATGGTAAACGCTTTGAAGGTTTGTTGACTTACGCCTCATGGGCTGATAAGATAACGGCTTGCGTTTTGACACATTTATAGGAGTATGCATGTACGCAATTGTTAAAACCGGTGGTAAGCAGTACAAGGTCGCTACCGGAGATTATCTTAATATCGAGAAGCTCGATGCAGAGGTCGGTGCTAAGGTTGCACTGCCCGCTATCGCGGTCGTAGATGGCGACAAGTTCACCTTTGATCCTGCGAAGGCTGCAAAGACTAAGGTCGAGGCAGAGGTTGTCGAGCAGTTCAAGGGCGAGAAGCAGATCATCTTCAAGTTCAAGAAGCGCAAGAACTATAAACGTACTCGTGGTCATCGTCAGAATCTCACACGCGTCAAGATCGTGTCCGTTGGTTCTGCTAAAGCGAAGAAATAAGAAGGAGGGAATAGAATGGCACACAAGAAAGGTCAAGGTTCCATCCGCAATGGTCGCGATTCTCAGTCGAAGCGTCTTGGTTGTAAGCGTTTCGCTGGTGAGCAGGTCGGTCCTGGTGTGATCCTGGTTCGTCAACGTGGCACCCGCATTCATCCTGGCGAGAATGTTGGTCGTGGCAAAGACGATACGCTGTTTGCACTGTGCGAGGGTGTCGTTGAATACACCAAGGGTGTTCGCCGCAAGGTTCATGTTCGCCCTCAGGCATAACGAACCCTATCATAGGTAATTGTTGGAGCCCTCTGCATGTGCAGGGGGCTTTTCGTTTAGAATGGAACATCATGTTCATCGATAAAGTTCGCATACACGTTAAAGCAGGAGATGGCGGTGCAGGGTGCATGTCATTTCGCCGCGAGGCTCATGTGCCGAAGGGTGGCCCTGACGGTGGTGATGGTGGTCGCGGCGGCAATGTTATCGTGCGCGCTGATGCTGGTGTGTCGACACTCATCGATTATCGTTTCAAACACCACTTCAAAGCAACGCGTGGCACTCATGGCAAGGGTTCGAAGATGCACGGTGCCAATGGTGAAGATCTCATTTTGAAAGTACCAGTCGGTACTGTGGTACGCGAGTATTTCGAAGAGACGAAACAGACCGGCGAGATCCTGGCTGATCTGACTCGCGATGGTGAAGAGGTCATCGTTGCAGAAGGAGGACCAGGAGGCCGAGGAAATACTCATTTCGTTACCCCGACACGACGAGCACCGGCGTTTGCGGAATTGGGTGTTCCTGCTGAAGAGTGCTGGATCGAGCTTGAGATGAAATTGATGGCTGACGCTGCATTAGTAGGTGTGCCCTCAGCGGGAAAATCCTCGCTTATCGCGCGCATGTCAGCAGCGAAGCCTAAGATCGCCGATTATCCTTTCACTACACTCGTTCCAAATCTTGGCGTGGTGAAGATCCAAGACTATAGCTATGTGGTTGCTGATGTTCCAGGGCTCATTGAAGGCGCACATGAAGGAAAAGGACTTGGGCATGAATTCCTGCGCCATATCGAGCGAAGCGCCATCATCTTACATGTGGTCGACCTTTCGGGTGGTTTCGAAGGGCGCGATCCTGTCGAAGATTACGAGATCATCAAAAACGAGCTCGAACTTTATGCTCCTGAGCTTGCCAAGCGTCCTTGTATCGTTGTAGGCAATAAGATCGATATGCCAGGTGCAGAAGAGGCAGCAGCACGATTGCAAGAAGTAGTGCGCGCTGATTCACTTGCGTTAGCGGGTGGCGATGAGTTTGCGACAAGTCCTCTCAACCCGCGCGTATTTCTTACGAGTACCGTTACAAACCAAGGTATTGATGCATTGATGGCTGCTACTGGTGGGGAAGTGCAGAAGTTGCGTGAACAGGCGCGCAAAGAATACGAATCTCAGGAACGCTTCGACCAGATCTGGGAGCATAAGCGTCAAGAGCGCCGCCAGCACTACGATATCACGCAGCTTTCAGAAGGTGTGTTCCGCGTGAGTGGCAAGCAGATAGAGCGCATGGTCATCCAAACCGACTGGGACAACGATGAAGCCATCGCATTCTTGCAGCATCGCTTCAAGCGCCTTGGTCTCGATACCGCACTTGAGAAGGCAGGCGCGCGCGATGGAGACGAGATTCGTATCTTGGGCTACGAATTCGAGTTCGAATCCTCGAAGATGCACGACGATGCGTTCAATGGCCTTGAGCTTTAATTGCATGCAGTGCAGCAAGATGCCAGGTTGTATAAGGAGATAAAGAGCATGACGCTTGAACAGAAGAAGATCATGGTCATCAAGATCGGTTCTTCAACGCTTGTGGATGACGAGGGTTTGCTCGATACTGCCTATCTTGATGGGCTTGCTGCTCAAGTCGATGCAATACGCACTCTTGGCTGGACGCCCATCATCGTGACGAGTGGTGCGGTAGCGTGTGGGATTGAAGCTCTTGGCATCGAGAGGCGACCGAGCGACACGCCATCACTTCAGGCAGCAGCTTCGGTAGGGACGAATATCCTCATCAGCTCTTACGCTCGATCGTTTGCGATCTACGATATGCTAACCTCTCTCGTGCTCATCACCCGCCAGATCACGGCTGATCGCGAGCAATACTTGCACGTGCGCGATACACTCGAGCGCCTTCTTGATCTTGGTGTGATCCCGATCATCAACGAGAATGATACTGTTTCGGTCGATCAGCTTCGTTTTGGCGACAACGATACACTCGCAGCGCTGGTTGCGTGTCTTGTGAAGGCGCAGTTATGCGTTATCTTCTCAGATATTGATGGGCTCTATACTGCCAATCCTTTTGAAGATACTTCTGCAACGCTCATCCCTCAGGTCACTAGAATCACGCCTGATCTCATGGCGGTAGCAGGCGGTTCGAGCTCGACTGTGGGATCGGGTGGCATGATCACGAAGATTCGTGCGGCACGTGTTCTCATGGTTGCGGGCATTGACATGGTCATCTGCCAAGGGCGCAATGAAGAGAGCCTTATTAAACTGGCTAAAGGGGAAGCGGTTGGTACGCGTTTCTCTCCACAAGGGATCGCTCATGACATCACGCCAAAGAAGCTCTGGATAGCGTTGGGCGATACCGCGAAGGGCTTAGTCGTCATCGATGCGGGAGCTCATGAAGCACTTGTGTCGCGTGGTTCATCACTTCTTGCGGTGGGTGTACGCGGTGTTGAGGGAAGTTTCGATGTCGATGATATCATCGACATCATTAATGAGAGCGGCACTATCGTCGCACGTGGCAAGGCAGGTGCATCCGCGTCTGAGATCGCACTTGCATGTGGGCGCACCCAAAAAGAGATCAAGAACAACGAGCTGCTGAAAAATCTCGCTCAGCACCCAGTTGTTCATCGAGATGAATTAGTAGTTTTCGAGTAAGCGGGACAGAATGAACGGTTTAGCGAAACAGGCTGCCCAAGCAGCACGAGAGGCTTCGATCGCCCTTTCTCAGGCGAGTGAGGCTAAGCGCAATGAAGCACTGTTTGCGATGGCGAGCGCTTTGCGTCAACGTACCCAAGAGGTGCTTTGCGCGAATGCGCGCGATATGGAGGCTGCTCGCACGAAGGGCACAAAAGAAAGCTTGCTCGATCGTCTTATGCTGGATGCGGGGCGCATCGACGCTATCGCAGCAGCGCTCGAGTCGCTTGCCGATCTGCCCGATCCGACAGGCAAGGTGCTCGAGGAGCGTGTGTTGTATAACAACCTTAAGCTCACTCGTGTAACCGTACCACTTGGTGTGGTGGCTATGGTCTATGAAGCTCGCCCGAATGTCACCGTTGATGCGGCGGGCATCTGCGTGAAATCAGGTAACGCGTGTGTGTTGCGTGGAGGATCGCTTGCTATTGAATCTGCTGTTGCGCTGGGCGCTGTCTTGCGTGATGCGCTTGAGAGCGTGGGACTACCGAAGGATTGTGTGGTGGTTATCGATTCAACGGATCGTGCGGTCACTGATGAGCTGTTCACCTTGCGTGATCTGATCGATGTGCTTATTCCGCGTGGTGGTGAAGGCCTTATCCGTCATTGCGTTGAGCATTCGCTTGTGCCTGTCATCGAGACAGGAACAGGCAATTGTCATGTCTATATCCATGAATCAGCCGATCTTTCGAAGGCCTATCCGATCGTGATGAACGCGAAGACTCAACGCATTGGTGTGTGCAACGCATGCGAATCGGTGCTCGTCGACCGTAGTATCGCGTATGAGTGCCTTCCTGAGTTGCTCTGCCAGCTCGCCAAAGCGGGCGTCTGTATCCATGGTGATGAGTTGGTAGGCGAGATCGCTGCACGACTTGATATTGCGACCGTGGCTGCAACAGAGCTTGATTGGGGAACTGAATATCTCGACATGGAGATCAGCATCAAGACCACATCGGGCTTGGATGAAGCGATCACTCATATCAACCGTTATGGTACGAGGCATTCTGAGGCTATCGTTGCCGAAGATAAGCAAGCGGCGCAAACCTTTGCGCGCCAAGTGGATGCAGCTGCCGTTTATATTAACGCCTCAACACGCTTTACGGATGGTGGAGAATTCGGATTGGGTGCCGAGATCGGTATCTCAACGCAGAAGCTGCATGTGCGTGGCCCCTTTGCTCTTGATGCGCTCACCACCTACAAGTACATCGTCGAAGGCGAAGGTCAGGTGCGTGCATAGTGCCTCTTATAAGCAAGCGCTTTGATGACCTTGGCAAGGATGATCCAGGCAAGACATACCGTCTGGGTATCATGGGTGGCACATTCGATCCTATTCACATGGGTCATTTGGTATGTGCAGAACAAGCTCGCGATGCACTCAAGCTCGATGGTGTGCTTTTCATGCCTACAGGAACCCCCGTTTTTAAGAAGCATACGAAGGTGAGTGATGCGGCTGATCGTGTCGCTATGTGTCGATTAGCAACAGCTGATAACCCTTATTTTGATGTGAGCACGCTTGAAGTCGATCGCGAGGGAGACACCTATACGGTCGATACACTCGAAGCCCTGCGGGATCATTTTCCTGAAAATGTGAAGCTCTATTTCATTGCGGGAGCTGATGCGATCGAGACGTTGCCTACGTGGCGAGATGCGCGAAAGCTCTCTAAGCTGGCAAGCTTCGTGGGGCTCAACCGTCCTCGTAGTACGAATTTGCGCAGCCCACAGGTTGCAGAGAAGCTTCGCGCTGCAGGATTTCGAACGTTGTTCGTCGAGGCTCCGCTCTTCGAGCTTTCCTCGAGTGATATCCGTAAGCGAATTCTCGGTAACCGATCAGTAAGATATCTTATCCCGCCAGCAGTTTTAGAGTATATTGAATCTGTTGGACTTTACGGAGATTGATCGATGGCTTCTTCAGAACGTGTTTTCCTCGACTCTGCATCATTTGGGGACGAGGAAGAAAACTCAGAGGATCTTTCCCATGCGCGTCATGCGCGTGAACAAGCCCTGCCTAATTACCACGAAGATTCAGGTGAATATGTTGCAGAAACCAACGATATTCCTGTATCTGCAAAGCCGCTCTTGCAGCGTCCAAAGGGTCGTTCGCGTTTGAGTGTCATCCATGCAGAAGACGATCCCCATTCTACTGAACCTATACCTCGCATTCAGGCTGCTCGCGAAGCACAGCTTGGTGTGGCGAGTGAGCGCGCTGGTAGGGAGCAGGTAGCAATCGAGGATGCGAACAAAAAGGATATCAAAACCTATCTTGCAGCGAATACCTTCAAATGCGCCAGTGCGCGTGATCCTGAAGCGCTTTCAGAGTTCGCATATGCGCCAACAGATAAAGGCATTATCCTTTCGGTCGAAAAGCCTTTGAGCAATACGAATTTCAAACGCATGAAAGCTCTGCTACGTCGTCGTGTTAAGCCTTCGCGTTTTGTTCATAGTGTCATGGTGGCTGAAACAGCTGAGAAGATGGCGCTTGCTTATGATGTCGATCCTCGCATCGCGCGTATTGCAGGATTGTTGCACGATTGGGATAAAGCGCTTTCTCCGAAACGGTTGCGCGACCGAATCGCACACTATCAGCTCGACATCGATGGCCCGATGCAGATAAACATGCCGCAGTTACTGCATGGTCCTACAGCTGCTGCGGTACTTGCAGATGAATTCCCAGAGTTTGGAGAAGAGGTCTTTCAGGCTATTGAGCGTCACACCGTGGGTGGTCTTGGTATGACGCCGCTCGATATGATCGTGTTCTGCGCTGATAAGCTCGAGCCTGGAAATGATGTTCAGGTCTATCGCGATCTCTACAATCAGATCGGCAAGATCGATCTGGTCGATCTGTTCTTGGCGGTTCAGCGTGAAGGACTTGTTTATCTCTTGCGTTCCAATCGTCCGCTCAATGTTGACGCGGTCGAAGTATGGAATTTCTACTGCGCTGAACGTCAGCGTGATAGTGAATAAGGAGTTTTTTGATGACCGAGAAGTTCTCTGCTCGTGAATGCGCTCTAATCGCTGCGAAAGCAGCTGACGAGCATAAGGCGACCGATATCATGGTGCTCGAAGTGGGGCAACTAGTAGACGTGACCGATTATTTCGTCATTGCTACGGCACGCAATACTCCTCATGTTGGCGCAATCCTTGAGGCGATCGAAGATGCACTTCGTATTGAGGCAGGGGTGAAACCATTCTCGCGCGAGGAAACGAAGGATCATACATGGGAATTGCTTGATTATGGCAATTTCATCATCGACGTATTTCAACCTGAGGCGCGTGAGTATTATCGATTGGAAACGCTTTGGAATGATGCGCCGATCATCGATCTGACAGAGGCAGGCATTGAGCATCCAGAGTATTCCGAGCGTATTGTTCAGCTGGTCGAGAAGATGGAATCTGCCCAGCAGTGATCGGTTTTGGCTTAGTTTTCAAGCCCGATGTCTTTGAAGTAATCGAGCCACTTTTCGAATGATTCATCGCTGATAGCATGCTCCATTTGGCATGCTTCCTCTTCAGCGACCTCTGGATCGAGGCCGATCCTTTTAACGAGGAATCGTGTGAGCATCTCATGGCGCTTTAATACAGCTGAGCCATAGGCAAAGCCCTCTTCGGTGAGTGTAATATCGCCATAGAAAGGCTGATCGAGCAATCCTGCGCTCTTCAGACCTGCGATCGCTTTTGACACTGATGCTTTAGAGACACCCATCTTTGCAGCAACATCCACTGAACGGATGGGGTTGGAAGGGGAACCTCCCAGCATGACGATCGCTTCAAGATAGTCTTCATGAGACATTGAGACCTTTTCGTTGCTCACGATACAACTCACTTTCGATTAAATGATCATGTAAGAAGCACATTTTTGACCGCCTTCCTAAAGATCGGCCACTGCTTCGAACAAGAGGCTGTCTGATCGTTATTGATAGTATACTGATTAACTGCAATAAAACCTTACGAAGGAATGTAGATGACTCACAATCGTTATATTGATACGCGTGGAAATGTCAAAGAGCCGATCACGTTCACTGAAGCTTTGGTGAAGGGTCTTGCTCAGGGCGGCGGTCTATTCGTCCCTCAGTCGCTTCCTTCTTTTTCTCTTGACGATATCGTTGCGATGGCGAAACTGCCCTATGCTGATCGTGCTGCAAAGATCTATCAAGCTTTTGGCACCGATCTTGACGATACGACCATCGAGCGATTGATGCATGCGGCTTACGGAGCAGCGTTCGACACTGAAGAGATCTGTCCGATCACCTCGCTTGACGATGATACGCATGTGCTCGAATTATGGCATGGGCCTACCAGTGCATTCAAAGATATGGCATTGCAGTGCCTCCCTTATTTCTTCAGCGAAAGTGCTGCAAAATTGCGTCGCGAAGGCGTGATAGATAATACGTTTCTTATCTTAGTCGCTACTTCGGGCGATACGGGAAAGGCTGCACTCGAAGGCTTCAAGGATAAGGACGGCATTCAGATCGCAGTCCTGTATCCCGATGGCGGTGTGAGCGATATCCAGTACAAGCAGATGGCGACGCAGGATGGCGAGAACGTCAACGTGTGGGCGGTTAGCGGAAACTTTGATGATTGCCAAACAGGTGCGAAGAATGTCTTCGACGACGATGCTTTCAATGAAAAGCTCATGACCGAGCACAAGGTCGCGCTCTCGAGTGCTAATTCGATCAATTGGGGGCGTTTGCTGCCGCAGGTTGTCTACTATGTTTCGGCATATGGCCAGCTGGTCATACAAGGCAAGATCGAACCAGGCGATCCTATTGATGTATGCGTTCCGACGGGAAACTTTGGCAATATCCTTGCTGCCTGGTATGCAAAACAGCTCGGTACGCCCATCGAAACACTCTTCTGCGCGAGTAACGAGAATCGTGTTCTGACCGATTTCATCAATACCGGCACCTATGATATTCGTAATCGCGAATTTGTGCTCACGCCTTCTCCTTCGATGGATATTCTCGTTTCTTCTAATGTCGAGCGCCAGCTCTTTGAGCTTGCGGATCGCAAGAGTGATCTTATAGCTGATTGGATGAGAGATCTTAAGGAAAAAAAGACCTTCACGCTCGACGATGCTACACGATCTGCGCTCCAAAGCGAATTCAAGGCGGATTCTGTTGATAGTACAACCTGCCTTGAGACCATCAAAGCAACGCTTGATAAGTACGATTATCTTATCGATCCGCATACTGCAGTCGCGATGAAAGTAGCGCAGAACCTCCGTGGTGAAAATCCTGTTCTGGTGGCTTCAACAGCTCATTGGGCGAAGTTTGGTGATAGCGTTTATAGAGCACTTCAAGGACTTGCACCAAATGACGAATTGCCTGTTGAAATTGCTTCGTTGAGCGGTTGTGAGCTCAATGAAGAGATCGCACGCAAAACAGGCCATAACGCTATTCCGCACGGATTGGCCCAGCTCGATGCAAAGCCTATTCGCTTTAATGAAGTTATCGAAGGATCGACCCCTGCTATCGAGGCCGCGGTCGAATCCTTTGTTCGCTAAGTTTTCTCGCATTAAAGAAGACATGCCTCTGCTCTAAGAAGATCCACGGATGTTCTTAGAGCAGTTTTACGGTGATCGAGATTTCGAAGCGTTGCCCTTTTCCGTCTGAGCAAATATGGCGAGAGGTCATCGCATCTTGAGCCATCTTCGCATTGTGCTCTTCAGGTGTGATTGATCTTCGCTCTGCGGGCTTTTTCAGCCTTGTGATATCTTGCGTATGGTCAAAGGGTAGCGCGATCGTCTCCTTCGCTTCCTCTTGGGATGTGACATCTAAGGATCGTATTGTGTTTGCAGGATCTGTATCCGTGTCTAGCTCGATCTGCGCTAAATGCTTGTCATTAGCGCTGAGTGCTGCTGTGAGGGAAGGGTTTTGTGGCTCATCTGTGCTGAATTGGTGAAGGCACCCAAAACATACCTCCATATCCGCAAAACATGTCGCGCCGCAGACAGGACAGGTCTTGAAATCCTGTGATTCAGGAACATACACTTCGGTGTCTTCAGAGCGCGCTCCATGAACTACTTTCATCTTCATTCTCCTTTTCTCTTACTTGGTTATATCGAGCAGTCATGCTGATCAATTTTTTAGGAACAGCGACTTGCTTCAGGTGGTGCAAGCCGTAGATGATCTCCACAAACGAACCAGTGGTCATTTTGAAAGATCGCAGGCATTTCAAGGACTCCTACTGCGTGATCGCATGAGCGTTTGCAGTTTGGAGGTACGGAACGCTCGGCATTGATCACCACTCCTTCTCGATCGAAGAAGGCGATATGGATGGGATATTTCATCCCAAAGGTATGGATACTATGGCAAGGCGCAATTAGGAGCATCTGCGGTTCTGGAGGTGCTCCGAGCAGCCCCCGTACACGTTGGGAAAACGAGCTTGCAATGCTTATTTTAGGAAAGAGTGGCATCTCTGCTTTTTGCCAGGTAGAAAGTGCATTATTGATTGTTGGATTCTTTGACATGTCCATCTCCTTTGAGTTTGATCCTTTGTTTTTTTGATCTGCTATCAAGTGCTCGGGTCGATCATGATGACTGTTTTGTCATCCATCGAAAGGTATTGCACGACAAGGGAATGATATGCTCCTGTGGTCTTTATGAAACTATCGATGATCTGATTCTTTTGTGGCAGTGCCACCCATCCCTTTTTTTCGAGCGAGTTTTCGCAAAAGGCCTGTGCCTCTTCAAGCGATCCATCATGGATGAAGCTTAGGGTTGTGCCTGAGATGTAAGCTGCATCGAAATCGCGCGGATCGAGCACCTCGTCAATGAACGCGGAAGGAATATCTGTTTCAAGTGGAAGATCAAAGCAGGCACGTGCAAGCTCGTTTATATGAGGGTCATCCTCTTCGATCATCTTGATGATCGAAGTAGCGCCCCCTGTTGTTTCAAGGTGGTTTGATTCATTGCCCTGATTGCTGCTCGAATCGATAGCAAAAGAGCTGTCGACCCAGATGCAGCATCCGATGCAGAGTGTCAGCAAACCTGCAAAAATGCCTATCTTTTTTAAAGCAGATCTTGTCATAGAAATACTCCTGGTTTGTAGGTTTCGAGCGTTATCTCAATGGAATGTTCTAACGGCTGAAGCGTGATACCAAATACGCTTCGGAGCGGATAGGCTCCAAAGATGGTTGGCGTGAAGAACAGCGTGCCAGAATAGCAGGTCAATCCATTACTTTTCCCGCTCGATGAGACACTGCAGGAAAGATAGGCCTTTTGCGTGAAGCGATCGAGACCTTCTTCAACTTGCGCACACACTCGCTCAGGCGATTCGTCGCTTGCTGGGGAAGGTGCCAGTACGCTTGCTGTTTCACGAAAGATACGATCGAAGGCGGCACATTCTGAGAGGAACAAAATGCCATTGAATGCGATGAGTGCGATGATCAGCATGACAGGAAAGAGCGCAACGAACTCGATGCTCATCTGTCCGCTCGAGCGTTTTACGCGGGAGCAGGTGTAAGGGGTGTTCAAATGGGCTGAGGTGCACGAAAAAGCGTTCATTTCCACCTCCGATCGAACGTGAAGCTTGCAAGACGATCTTCGAGCAAGGAGAACGCATGTCGAATGGAGTCATTGGCAGCATCTTTGATCGAACTGGGAAGCGTGATGGTGATCGGAATTTCGACTGCGCCCTGTATGATCTCGATGGTAGCGATTTCGATCGTGAAGTCTGCATTGTCGATCATGTCGGTCACAGCGCTTTCGGCTGAATCGAGTGTGTTGCTGAAGACCTCCCCGATAGAATTTCGTCCAAGATTGGCGATCTTTAAGTCTATGAGCCGAGCACCAAAAGCAGACTCATCTGCATATCCAATATGAGCCGTGTTTACAAGAACCGCTTTCTGAGGAGAAAGATCTACAGGATGGAGCCCGACACCTTCAACGATGGATTCCAGGCATTCTGCCGCCCACGGGCCGAGTCCGCTTTCGCTTGCAAGCGGGATCGCGTCGATGGCATTACTGAGGCTGGTTGTAAGGCACTCTTGAGCTTCGCCATATCCTGAAAGCAATGCAGACCAGAGGTCAAGAGCAATACGGGCGCTTGTAATACTGCTCCCAAGCCCAGCTTCTGCATAGCCATCGAGTATGCTGTTAATGGCATTTTTCCCGCTTTCCGTGGATTCAGGTAGGAGCGTCGCACCTGAAAGAGCTACGCGTGTTCTGAGTTGCCCGGTGCTCTCGATGAATTGCGAGACAAAGTTTGATTTGCCGGCCTCTGAGCTCATAACGAATGCGACTGCGCCATATTTCCCCGGAGGATCGATCTTGATACGTTCATTATCTGCTTCTTCGATCGCTTCTCCTATTGTCTTCAAGAGCTCTTTCGCCTGCTCTTTGAGCGCTTGGGAGCTTTCGCTGGCTCTTTGTTGGGCTTCCTGGTAGGAGCGCGCTAGATCGGCAACCTTGAGATAGTGATATTCGAACCCGTTATCGATCGAGCTCGATGCAGCAGCGACGCTTCCCATGCTTGTTGCATCCAACTGACACTGTGGGCACTTCTCAAATTGAGCGTTTCCGTCAGCTTGAGCTAATGATCCGTAGCCGTCTTTCATGTTTTGTACATACATTGGGCATCCCTCAAAGGCATGCAATATTCGTTTTCCTTGTGTTGAGGTGGAGACCGGATAGCTCGCATCGGTGTAGAGCGTTGTCCCTTTCATCTCTTCTGTGTTCTTTGGAAGGCGGGGAAAGAAAGCTTCGAAGCTATCGTCACTGCGTTCAACGTATCCTTTCGACAACTCATCTGAAGCATATTGGTAGAATTTTTTGCGTAGAGCTGATCGAGCGCGCTCAGCGATCGAGCTATCCGAAGGGCTTTCGATTTGCGCTCGTGTTCGGTAGTAGGTTTGCGCACGCGTGAGTGCCACATCGAAGTCCCACGTTTCAGCTGAAGAATAGTAGGGATTATCTTGCCCGTTAAGATGTGCAAGCGTTTTTGCTCGCTCATACATACAGTAAGAGGTTGTGCTTCCGCTATCGAATTGATAGGCAGCTTTTTTGAATGCATTTGCTTCGCGCGAGGCCTCTTCCGCTTTTTCTCCAAGATCCTCGATAGATCCCCTCTTTTCTTCTGCTTCTTCGAATGCGCTGTCGCTGATCCGATGTTCAGTTGCTTCGAGTGGGTCGGTTTGCCAGGGGACAAGGATAGCGATGCCTGTGTAAGATGCTTCGCCGCGCAGCCCCGAGTTCGCATCGATGACGCTCTTTGCTTTTGCTGCAGCGGCAAGCGGAAGGATCAACTTAAGTCGCTCAAGTGCATCCTGTGCTTTTTCAACGAAAGAGATTTGAGTTTGCTTGAGCTTCTGAGCTGTTTGCCAAAGCGTTTCTGAGAGTGTGGCCGTAACAGGAGTGCACGCTGCGGCGATGCTCAATCCGAGGCAGCAAAGTGATGAGAGGGACAATGAGAGCGCGATACCGTCGCAAAGGCATGCGACAACGCAGTATTCACCTACAGTATTCTCTGCTGCGAGCACCGCTACATCTGCAACTTCTTGAATGTCAGCCGAGACTGATTCGATCTCGTAGACTTGGGCAGCCGTAAAGATAAGGGCGAGTGTAATGAGCAGAGCAAGAGCAACTCCAACAGTTGAGAATCCTTCTTCCTCATGAAGGTTATGTTCAAGATCATTCAAGAAGCGTTCCATCGTTCGATCCAGTCGTTCGGGTTGTTTCCAAGTGGGCTTGCTTGTGCCCATGCGCTCTTCGTTGTGAGGTGATGCGATATCTTGATCTGATAGTTTCCGTTTTCGTTCAGGACACCGAGTGCTTTAAGTCCAAAATCGAACAGGGGCAAGGGCTTCACTTCGTTTGATATTTCGACCCATACTTCGCTAGCTGTCTCATCGCCTGTATAGGTGATCTTCCAGCTACAAGTTGGGTTATGCACATGAAAATTCTCTTGTTGAGGGACGGCTGCAAGCCTGCGCAGCGCGTATCCTTCAACTGCTTCTGCATTTTTCTCCATCAAGGATTCGGTTGCGACGATGCGACATGTTTCTGCTGCCGCACTTTGCATGATGAGCGTGGTATAGAGCAGAATGGCGGGCTGGATCAGAAGCAGCAAGGCGAGCAAGAGCAAAGGGATAAGAAATGCTGCCTCTACGACTGCCTGACCGCGCTCTCGCCATTCTTTTTGTCGAGTCGTGCGAATGTTTTGGCGATTCGCCCGACAAAAACGTGTTATCGCAAGACTCATCTCTCACACGCTCACGAAGTCTTTGATATTGTCGAAGTCGATCGATTCAATGGCATGAGAAGAATTTGCAAGTGCATGGTCGATAATCTTTCCGTCCTTAAGAAAGGCATGCATGGCGCCAAAGGCGATGATAAGAGCGAGCATACCGACTAGTACAACGGCGTATTCAACGCTCGCTTGACCCGATTCGCATCGTCTGTGCGTCTCTATTCTGCAGCTCAAACACAACATCAAAGACCATTGATCCCTGCTGCGATCGCATCCCAGAGTTCCTGGATCTTAGGTCTGAAGAGGGTGATCGCGATGATAGCGATGACCACCAAAACGCCAACTAAAATGGCGTATTCGGTCGTTCCCTGACCCTTCTCTTTGACCCAAATCTCGATCGCCTTATTAGCGAGCGATCGATGCTTGCGCGTAAGCCACGTGCGTATTGACTGGTACATGGTGATTCCTTTCGTTCGTGTTCCTAAAATCCACCGATCAGTTCCAAGATGATCGGACCAAGGATGAAGATGAGCATCGCAGGTAAGATGAGCACCCCGATAGGGATGAGCATCTTCACGGGTGCTTTTGCGACTTGTTCTTCAAGTTTTGTTTTTCTGGTTGCACGGATCTCTACGCCGGCATTGCTGAGTGTTTCAGCCATCGAAGTACCGAAGCGCAGTGATCGGATGATGCTGTCCATGATCCGATCGAGCAGGCTCGAGTCATAGCTTTCTGCGATACAGTGCAATCCTTCCTCGCGGGTGATAAGCCCATGGCTCCACTGTGTCTGAAGGCGTTCGCAGAGTTCGCTCAATCCGCAAGAGAAATAGTGGCAATAGAACGAAAGCGCACGATCAAAGCTCAACCCGCTTCTCAATCCGAGCACGAGCACCTCTATGAGCTGAGAGAGTTGTTGCTCGACCGTTGTACTGCGTGCTTCAAGTTCGCGCTCAAGCGAGGCTTGGAGCAGGTGATAGCCGACTAGAAATCCAATGCAGAGCAGGATAGCTGCGAGTAATTCTGAAAAGACCAGTCCGCATACAAATCCTCCGATCCCACATCCGAGTGAAAGATATTGGCGCGCTTGAGCACACCCTTCGAGATCGATCCGTCCTGCAAATCCTGCTTTTTTGATAAGGGTATTGAGTCGTGAGGATCGCAGTAACCAGAAGCGAGCAGAAGCTCTGCGTGCTTGTGTGTGCTTTTGTGAGCAAGAGAGTGCAAATAGAAGTACTTGCCGATAGATGCCTTCTATCTCTATGAGTTTGCGTGGGTTGCGATCACGATCATGTACGCCTGCTTGAAGGAGGCATGAGCGAATGATCCTCTGTTCTTCGTGTTGTGCGAGGCCCCAATAGCCAAGCGTACCGCCCGCAAGCGATGCGCTTGCGATTCCAAGAATGATCATGGCTGTTTGCATCAAGCCACCTCCACATGAAGCAGTTTGCGTACAAGCAGGATGCCCATCGCTTGCATTGCGATGGCGATAGCGAGAAGCAAGATGCCCATCGTTGATGCGAAGAAGGGCTCGAGAAAACCTTCTGATACAAGCGAGAAGACTCCAATGATCACAAAAGGCATAATCGTGACAATCTGGGCTGAAAGCTTTGCTTGTGCAGTCTGTGTTTGGAGAAGGCGTTTTAGTTCGAGTTGATCGTCAACCGATTGGCGCACGACTTCAAGGACTTGAGAGAGGCTGCTGCCTGTACGATGTTGGATCTCGAGCGCGGTTGCAAGAAAGAAGAGTTCGGATTCATCGGTTTGTTCTTTCAGGGTTTCGAGAGCTTCTTCGATCGTTCCGCCTGCATTGATCACCGAGGCGCTTCGTTGGAAGACATCCTTGAGCGGACCGTCGAGGTCGAGCGCTACTTGCTCGAAGATCTGCGGAAGTGAATATCCGATGCAAAAGCAAGCATTCATGGCTTGAAGTGCGCTCGGCAACTCCTCGCGCAATCGCTCACGATAGCGGTCCTGCTGCTTGTTGACCCAGGTGTTGATGAGGATCAGGCAGAGGAAGATGCAAGTGATAGCAAAGACCCATGATCCTGAGATCATCGTAGTGGCAACGAAGATCGTAAGCGCTCCTCCAATGACGAGGCTCATAAGGGCGATCCTGCTCGATGCAATATCGTGCTCTTCGAGTACGCTTTGGATGCGCACGATGAAGTGACGAGCGAATGATATTTTCAAAGTCAGCTTCGCAAGCGGAAAGAGCGGATGGATGCCGTTTCTGAGTAGATGCTGCATCTTGTCGCTTTCGGCACCAGAGAGCGCGGCAGCTTCACTGCCATGTTGTCTGCGAAGGACAGATTGAATGAGCCAAATTGCAAAACTGGCCGTAGCGATGAACGCTGTGGCGAAGGCTATACCGCCAACGATGCGCGTAGCTTCCACTGTTCCACCTCATCTCTGCTGGCGATATCGAACGTGTTGAGCGAATCGACCCAAGCTGGAATCTGTCGCCATTTACCTTGCTCATTCCAAACCGGTCGTGTGTAGTAGCTCATCGTATTGCAGCGTTTTTGTTCGTGGTCGTAGTAGTAGCCGACGATCTCGCTGATATAGCGCTTTCCTCCCGGATCACGATTTGTCTGAATGACCAGGTCAAGCGCCTCTGCAATCTGCTGTTCTATAACTTCAACTGGCAGGTCGACCCCATAGCGCACCATAGTAGTCAGGCGACTGATCGCTTCTTTTGGTGAGTTTGCATGAAGCGTTGTGAGCGAGCCGTCGTGGCCTGTATTCATGGCTTGGAGCATATCGATCGCTTCGCTGCCACGACATTCGCCAACCACGATGCGGTCAGGTCTCATGCGCAATGCGTTGATGACCAGATCCTTAATGCTGACTTCGCCGAGTCCTTCGATGTTCTTCGGTCGTGCTTCAAGGCGCACCACATGCGGGTGAGTGGTGAAGCGCAGTTCGGCTGAATCCTCGATGGTGATGATGCGCTCAGAACACGGAATGCATGATGAGAGGGCGTTCAGCAGAGTGGTCTTCCCGCTTCCTGTTCCTCCTGAAACGGCGATGTTGCAGTGATTTTGAACCGCCCATCGCAGGAATACGAGCACGTCATCATCAAAAGAGCCGAGTGCTTTCATGTCTTCGAGCGAGAAGAATTGCTCACGAAATTTCCTGATCGTCATGATCGGACCATCTAATGAAAGAGGAGGGATGATCGCGTTTACGCGATGTCCTTGCTCGAGTCGCGCATTGACCATGGGAGAGGTCTCGTCGACGCGTCTGCCGAGCGGGCTGATGATGCGATCGATGAGCGCATAGACTTCGCTCGCATTGTGAAAACGGTTAGGTGAGCTATGTAAGATGCCGTCTGCTTCGTAGAAGAGCGAGCGTGTGCCGTTCACCATGATCTCGGTGATGCTTGGATCAGATAAGAGCTCCTCAAGCGGGCCAAGACCAAAGACATTATCGAGATATCGCGTGATCAGCGCTTCCTGTTTGGGAGAGCTTTTTGCAAGCCAGGGACGTTCTTCGAAGACTCGCTTGCATACTTGTGTTATCTCATTACGTGCTTTTAGAGGATTCTGTGCGATCAGGGCACCTATCTCAAATGATGAAAGGTGTTTTTGCACCCCTTCGCGCAGCTCCTCGAAGCTCCGATCGATCGATGCTACTTCATTTGATCTATTTGCTGTAAGGCTATTTGCTTCGAAATGAAGAGGGCTCCCTTGAGCTTTTGAAACGCGATCGAGTAAGGACATGCATACCTCCTTTCGTGGTTGATCGTTAAAGGAATGTTCGCTTAGAAGCACGCAGCGCGTTTTTTCTGTCGGCCTCGATGCTTCACTCGACCGCTCTCCGAAACAATCCTTTCAAGAGAGGTATCGTCGCTTGTTGTAAGTGATGGCTTGATGCGGTCGTAGACGGTTTCGATGAGGATTGTCTCGATGCTCGAGCAGAATGCGTTATTGAGCCGGGAGAGCTTATGAGCCATGCCCGCTCCCATTAACTCGCTCACCTCGCTCCCGCCATCTTTAACTTCATGGACCTTGGCACCTTTTAGAGCGCATGAGACATCGAGCGAGCTCAAAAGCGATTTTTTCGAGCAGAAGTTCAGAAGATACGAGAATGAGGTCGTCGCAATACCGCAACGTGCACATAAGTCGAGTGCATGATTGCAAGCACGTACCGATGAAGGTCGCTGATCGACCAGGAAAAAGACATTGTTTGAAGCTTCGAGTAGTTGCATTTGAGCTTCAGACCAAGATGATCCTGTATTCACTACGATAAGATCGAAGTAAGGCTTAAGGTAGGAGAGCAACTCGCCGATGCGTTTTTCAACCACTTCAGAATATTCGAGCTGCCCAGGTGCAGCAAGGAGCACTGGCCAGGTTTCGACCTTGAGCAACGATTCGATCTGTTCGGGATGTTCGAGTATATCGGTCGCTGCAAGTGTTTCTTTGTAGCCAAGCAAGTACTTTAGGTCGCCAAATTGGAGATCGGCATCGAGCACGAGTGTTCGAATGCCACGCCTTTGCGCAAGAAGAGCGCTGAGCGCGGTGATACTGCTTTTGCCTGTGCCGCCGCTGCCGCTTACAACAGAAATGATATTCGCCCCTTCGTTGCAGGCAGGTATCGTCTGCTTCCCAACGCTGAGCGCCCCTTGCTCTGCAATGCTTGTCTTGTGCTCTTCTGCTGTATGATCGCTGGTGACAAATCCCTTTCGCTCTGGAACAGGAGAAGAGGATTGGTTATCAGATACGACAGCAGGGGATTCTTCGATTTCGATCTTTGGTAGGGGCTGTGTTGTTTCATTCCGAGTTTGCCTGACTCGCGTAACGCTTACATTTGGGTCTTTCGGTTCGCACTCTTTGGCTTTCTGCTTTAGCGTTGTATCACGCATTTGAACCTGCTCGATCGTCTGCGGCATTGCGCTCTCGAGCTTATGCGCCGTATAGAGGCGGGCGAATTCTTTGCAACCGCAGATAGGCATGATGCCGGCATTCTGACAACGGCTCATCTTCGATCCTGAGGGAGAAGGAAGAAAAAGGCGAATCTTGTTACGGCGATCATCCTTTTTTAGAGCTGCCGCAAGATTGATCCCATCGACCGAATCGCTCGAAACCACCCAAGTCTCTTCTACCGCATGTTCACGTAGATACTTGCGGGCGATCAAAGCATTCGTGAATGGCACGATCCATGTTTGATCGAGGATACGCTCACCTCGCAATCCGAGCGAGCTTGCATCTTCGAGGCTTTTCGAATCTGCACAAAGCGCGATCTTGGTGGTCATTTTGAACTCTCCTTACTGTTTGGTGGGTCGATAGGGTGGGCTTACGGTCGTTCAAGCGTTCTCGTCATCTGATGGCGTGCTGGTCTGTACGTTCGAGGGCTGCTCGTTGGAGTTGTTTGCGAGCTCCGTTGGTTTTGCTGAGGGCAGCGTAAAGTAGATATCCATCGATTGAGAAGCAGCAACAAATTCTTGTGTCTTCTCGGGGTCGACTGCGAGGGTCACCCAGGTTATCTTCGAGCGACTAGAGCTTTCTTCTGTTCCGGCGCTTGTGGCGAGCACCTCTAGATCGCGACCAAGACAGGTCGTTTTGGCGCCAGTTGCGTAGACATCGACTTTGCTTCCAACAGTGATGCTGCCGCCGACAGCCTGTACCTCTTGAGCGGGCAGCGCGATGGCTACTGATCCTGCGGGAATGTCGAGTTCTTTTGTCTCGTTATCGAAACGACTGCTGGATATCACTTCTCCTTGAAGGATGAGCGAGGTTGCTTGTTTGCCTTCTGTTTCATCCATATTTAAAAGAGCGCCTTCAGGTAAAAGGTCGGAAAGCCAAGTGGTAGTGGTGCAGTTCGATGGATCGAGTGCTTCTCCTGGATGAATAGTCTTGGTAGCGACGAGAACCTCGACCTGCTCGCCACCGTAACGCTGAAGAGCTTCGGCTCGTTTTGACTCTGCTTCTGTATAGACCATTTCGGTGTAGAGAAAGACGCAGAGCGCGCAAGCAAGTCCACACGCGACTCCACACACTAATAAGCGTTTCTTCATAAGGTTCCCTTCGTTTTCATGTCTCCATTGTGAGAATCAAAGCTCATGTGAATCTGAAGAAAAACTCATGCGCACATCCATGCGGGCTTACGAAAAAATAATGATTTCAGGAAATTGCAGGTCAAACACTAAGACCGATCAGTGGTAAAGCGGTTTTGGATGCTCGGTGAAAAGAGAAGATGAGCGTGTTCTGCTCTTCCCATTTACGAGCGATGTGGTATCATGCGAACAAATGTTTGTTTTTGAGAGGAAGTAGCGTGTCTTCGATCGAGCGCATCATCTTAGGCATCGACCCTGGGCTTGCAAATACAGGCTGGGGTATCGTGCGCCAGCAAGGACCGCGAATGTCCTGTGTTGCATATGGATGTATCAGCACAGACACTCGATCATCCTTGCCTCTGCGGCTACGTAAGATCTATGAGCAGATCTCTGCAGTGGTCCAACGATTCGAGCCGACCTGTGTTGGTATTGAGACGGTGTGGTTCGGGCAGAATGTCACTGCAGCTTTCGGTACTGGTCAAGCTCGCGGCGCTGCGCTTGTTGCCTGCGCTTCTGAGGATATATGTGTAGAGGAGTTTTCTCCGCGGCAGATCAAACTTGCGGTGGTGGGGACGGGTAGTGCAGACAAGAATCAAGTTCAATATATGATCAAGCATGTGCTCGGTCTTGATCAGTTGCCATCGCCCGATCATGCGGCAGATGCGCTTGCTGCAGCGGTCTGCTTTGCTACACATGTTCTTGATGGCAGAAAGCTCAAGCATGCTTCGGCTTAGATAGGAAATGAACGGTCATGATCTCATTCATAAAGGGAACGCTTGTTGCAAGTGATATCGAGGGTGTCGTCATAGAAGTGAACGGCATTGGCTATCGTGTGGCCATGCCCTATAGCTCGCTCGCTAAGTTGGGTTCGATCGGCTCTCAGGTCCAAGTCCTTACCTATTTATATGTAAGAGAAGACGCACTTGTGCTCTATGGTTTTGCTTCAGAGGAAGAGCGGGGCCTTTTCGAGAAGCTTATTACTGTTTCGGGGATCGGACCTAAGGTCGCACTTTCGGCGCTTTCGCACCTTGATGCAGCCGATCTGGTTGCAGCGATCATTGCGCAAGATGTCTCTGCTGTGCAGAAGATTCCTGGGGTTGGTAAGAAGACCGCATCAAGAATTGTTCTAGAATTGAAGGATGCTTTGGGCAAGAGCGACCTCGGACCGCTCTTCGCCTCAGCAAAACCGCAAACGCAAACCTTTGATGCGACCACTGATGCGCTGTTGTCCATGGGATTCACCTCAGCAGAGGCTGAACTTGCGCTCAAAGGTGCTCCTGCAGAAGCTGGTGAATCGGAACTTTTACGCTATGCGCTCAAACGTTTAGGGGAATAAGTGACAGATTATTTCGAGATAGAGAACCTTCTCTACGATGCTTCGTCTGAAAGCGAAGGCGATAATGCCCGCTCGGCGCGTATGTGTTCGGTAGATTTGCAAGAGGCCGATCTTGCACTCGATCGTTCATTGCGCCCCCAGATGCTCAATGAATACATCGGCCAGAAGAAGGTCAAGGAAAGTTTGCTCATCCTCATCGAGGCTGCTCGTCAACGTGAAGATGCGGTTGACCATATTCTATTCTCGGGTCCTCCTGGCCTTGGCAAGACCACGCTTGCTACGGTGGTCGCACATGAGATGGGTGCGCGGATCAAGGTAACCAGCGGCCCTGCCATTGAGCGTACGGGCGATCTTGCTGCTATCCTTACTAATCTTGAAGAAGGCGATGTGCTCTTTATCGACGAGATCCATCGTTTGAATCGCATGGTCGAAGAGGTGTTATACCCCGCGTTAGAAGACTTCGTGCTCGATATCGTGGTGGGTAAAGGTCCTGCTGCGCGTTCTATCCGCCTTGATCTTCCACGTTTTACGCTTATTGGAGCAACTACGCGAACAGGTCTGCTCACAGGTCCACTACGTGATCGATTCGGAATCTCATTTCGATTGAATTATTATGAGCCTGAAGAGCTCGCTTCGATCATCCAACGTTCTGCAGGTATCCTTGATGTCGCTATTACCGAAGATGGGGCGCTCGAGATCGCGCGTAGGAGCAGGGGCACACCACGTCTTGCGAATCGCTTGCTCAAACGCGTGCGTGATTGGGCTCAGGTGAAAGAATACGTTTCGATCGATGAAGACTGCGCAGCACGCGCACTGAGCTTCTTTGAGGTCGATTCACTTGGACTTGATTCGATCGATAATCGGATCCTTGGTATGCTTTGTGGTCAATTTGGTGGCAGGCCGGTTGGTCTCTCGACGCTCTCGTCTGCACTCTCAGAAGTTCCAGAGACGCTTGAAGATGTTTATGAACCCTATCTTATGCAACAAGGACTGCTTATTCGCACGCCAAAAGGTCGACAGGCGACATTGCGCGCATTCGAGCACCTTGGACTAGAGCCACCCGAAGGAGTGTTCTAATGCTTCAACAAGATTATCTTATGCGCATGTTCACAGCACTTGCTGTTGCGATCCGCGAAAGCATGTTGCGTGCTCAAGGGGACGAAGACCCTGAAGGTGCGGCGGAATTGCTCGAAGCCGCGCTCGATAGTTCGACCGAGATCGACGCCTCATTACTCTTGCAGATGGCGCCAGAATCCTTTGTCACCATGGTTCAACTTTCACAGACTGATCCAGCTTTGATAGGCTACATCTCCCGCACACTCATGCTTGAGTCTCAGTATCTGTTTGAGGCTGGCCATGATGCAAAAGCCGATCTGCGTAAAGGGCAAGCTCAGGCGCTTGCCCGTGCCTATGGCTTTGAGCTCGATGTATCCGACGTGTCTTCACAGGCGCTCGAGGAGTTTTTCGTAGGCGAAGCAAATGAGGAAGATAACGCATCCTAGTCTCTCGATAACCGTTGGCGACGATTCGGAACGAATTTAATATTTTTGCTTGACGCAAAAGTAACAGGTGGTTAACATCGAAGCTGAGTTAACTTATGTGAACTATCAGTTCACGCTTTTTGTAGGACGGAAGTGATCGTATGGTCTTAGCTGAAGTCAAAAAGAACGGCATGTACCATGTCAAACAGCTTCACGGTATTGGTGATGTCCATCGCCATCTGGAAGATCTTGGATTCCTTCCTGGAGAGACGATTCGTGTTATATCGCGTATCGGCGGCAACCTGGTTGTAAACGTGAAAGGTTCTCGAGTAGCGCTTTCTTCTGAGTTGGCAAAGAACATCGTGATCTAGCACAAAAGAAGGGAGTGAGCGTGAGGACTCTTCGCGAAGCAAAGCCTGGCGAAACGGTCACCGTGACCAAGATCAACGGTGCTGGCGCAGTCAAACGTCGCATCATGGACATGGGAATCACCAAAGGTTGTTCCATTAATGTTCGTAAGGTTGCTCCGTTGGGCGATCCAGTGGAGATCACTATTCGCGGCTATGAGCTGTCTCTGCGAAAAGAGGATGCTCAAATGGTCGAGGTCGCTTGATCTTTTTGAAATAAGATAGAGCTCGATGGGCCTTACAGTTCATAGGGCGATCTTTCGTGGTGCGAGAAGCACCATATTTTTGGAATGTAAGTTAACCTAAGGTAACAACAAAGGAGTAGAACGCATGAGAGTTGCGCTTGTCGGTAACCCCAATTGTGGCAAAACGACGTTATTTAACGCGCTCACTGGCGCTAACCAGTACGTTGGTAACTGGCCAGGCGTTACGGTAGAGAAAAAGGGCGGTAAGCTCAAAGCGGATAAGTCGGTCGAGATCGTCGACCTTCCTGGCATCTATTCGCTTTCTCCTTACACCCTTGAAGAAGTCATCGCTCGCGATTTCTTGATCAATGAGCACCCTGATGCCATCCTCAACATTATTGATGGTACGAATCTAGAGCGTAATCTTTACCTCACTACACAGCTGCTCGAGATGGGTATTCCGGTTGTGGTCGCAGTCAACATGATGGACGCAGTGCGCAAGCGCGGCGACCAGATCAATGTCACTGCTCTTGAAGAGAAGCTCAGCTGCCCGGTCGTAGAGATCTCGGCGCTTAAGAACGAAGGTATCGATCAGGTAGTGAATTGCCTGACGACCATCCCTTCAACTGTTGGCATCGAGGCGATGGCATACAGCCGTGAAGTTGAAGATGCTATCACTGAGATCATCGAGCGCCTCGAAGGCAGCCTTGAATATGCCTACACTGATCTTAAGAACGAAAAAGAGGGCGAGACAAATCAGGTTCCTCTGCATCTTCTTCGTTTTTATGCGATCAAGCTGCTTGAAAAGGACGAGAAGATCCGTGCAAGCCTGAAGAATCCGCCTGACGTTTCTGACATTGTTGCGCGTATTGAGGGCCATTTCGACGACGACACCGAAAGTGTCATCACCAATGAGCGCTATACATGGATCTCTTCAATCATGCATAGTGTTCGTACGTTGGGTGATGAAGATGCACTCACCACATCCGACAAGATCGACCGCGTGGTTACTAATCGTTTCTTGGCATTGCCGATCTTCGTGATCGTCATGTTCTTGGTCTACTATATCTCCGTCTCCACGGTCGGTACCTTTGCGACTGATTGGGCTAATGACGGCGTTTTTGGTGACGGTTGGTTCCTTGGTGCAGGTGGCGATGAATATGCTGAGGTCGTCGAGGAGTTCGAAGGTGCAAGCGAAGATGTTGCAGCGTTCGATGAAGCGGCGATCGAGGCGGGTCTTGATCCAGAGTCCGATAACTTCCTCTTCGAGGCTGAAGAAGCAGGCATCATAGGCACCTACGAAGCGTTCGATGACGAGACAGGTGAGAACGAACTTGTTGAAGTCGATGCTGCAACGTATGAGGAGTCACTTGACATCATCGCTCCTTACGCGGGTGATGCCGATGCGATCGCTGCTTTCGAGCTTGCTGCTACAAACGAAGGTCTTGATCCAGAATCCGAGACTTTCGTCGAAGAAGCTGAAGAAGCAGGCATCATGGCTGAGTACACCAAGGTCGATGAAGAGACTGGCGAGAATGTTACTCAGATCGTCGATGCTGCAATGTATGCTGCCGAGGTAGAAGGCGGCGCACCTGATCCGACTGAGTATGGTATCTGGGTCCCAGGCATCCCTGTTCTTGCCGAAGAAGGTCTCGCGGCTATTGATGCAGCAGATTGGCTGACCGCTCTTATTCTTGATGGCATCATTGCTGGTGTCGGTGCGGTTTTGGGCTTCATCCCGCAGATGCTCGTCCTCTTCTTGCTCTTGGCATTCCTTGAGAGCTGTGGCTATATGTCTCGTATCGCGTTCATCCTCGACCGCGTCTTCCGTCGCTTTGGTTTGTCTGGTAAGTCCTTCGTGCCGATCCTTATTGGTACTGGCTGCGGCGTTCCTGGCGTCATGGCCTCTCGAACCATTGAGAATCAGAACGACCGTCGTATGACTGTTATGACCACAACCTTTATTCCGTGTGGCGCTAAGCTGCCTATTATCGCTCTGTTCGCAGCGGCAGTATTTGGTGGCGTATGGTGGGTTGCGCCATCAGCATACTTCCTTGGTATCGCAGCAATCCTTTGCACAGGTATCATAATGAAGAAAACGCGTTTCTTCGCAGGCGATCCCGCTCCTTTCATCATGGAATTGCCGGCATATCACTTGCCGACCGTTGGCGCAGTCCTTCGTAGCATGTGGGAGCGTGCATGGTCCTTCATCAAGAAGGCTGGTACCATCATCCTGCTCGCCTGTATCCTTGTTTGGTTTATTTCTTCCTACGGCGTTGTCGATGGCGTATTCATGGCGGTTGAGGATCAAAACGATTCGATCCTTGCAGTACTCGGTACGCTCATCTGCTGGATCTTCAATCCGCTCGGATGGGGCGATTGGCAAGCAGCTTCTGCTACGGTTACGGGTCTTATTGCAAAAGAGAATGTCGTTGGTACGCTGGGTATCCTCTACGATGGTGACGCGGGCTGGTATGCGAATGTCCAAGCATCCTTCACGCCACTCGTTGCCTATTCATTCCTTGCATTTAACTTGCTCTGTGCTCCTTGCTTTGCAGCGATCGGCGCGATCAAGCGTGAGATGAACAACCGTAAGTGGTTCTGGGCTGCTATCGGATATCAGTGCGGACTCGCTTGGATCGTAGCTCTGTGGATCTACCAGATCGGCGGTTTGATCATGGGCGAGGTTACCTTCGGTGTCTTCTCCGTGATCGCGATCTTGCTCGCTGTTGCGTTCATCTATCTGTTGTTCAGAAAGAACAAGTATCGCGGCAAGAGCGAGAGCATCTCATCGGTGGCTGCAGAAAGCTAGGCCGATATCCATGAATGCTTCAGGGTTCTGGACAATCGCAGGACCCTGAAGCTTGAAAGTTGGGTTTTGATCGTTATCGATAAAAAGCCCAATAATGAAAAACGTTTATCCCGAAAGGAAGGGGGTAGTCAATGAATCTCGGAACTGCGATCGTATCAATACTTCTCATAGTGGTCGTTGCCGCTATCATCAGAAGCCTTGTTAAGGACAGTCGCGCTGGCAAGCATGCTGGATGTGGAGGCTGCAAGTCGTGTGCACACTCAACCTCTTCTCAAAAAACTTCTCATGCGCATGCAGGAACCTCTTGTCCATCATGTAGCAGCGTTGACAAAATGTTGGATGATCTAAACTCCGTAGATCTCTCCTCGGACGATCCCCCTTCTCATTCATCGCACTAGTTTCTTTAGTGCTCGTTATTCCTTGCAAAAGCGCCGAATCAATCGGCGCTTTTGTGTGTTTTAAGGGGTACGCTTAGAACTACGATCTCGGAGCTTGTGTGAGAGAGAAGGGGAAAGCATCACTTCTCGAAGATGCTTACGGTCTCGATATGGTAGGTCTGGGGGAAAAGATCGACTGGTGTGGCAGAAATGAGGCGGTATCCGCTCGATTCGATGAGCGCAACATCGCGTGCCCATGTGCTTGGGTTACAACTCACATATGCAAAGCGCTTTGTACCTGTGGCTGCGATGTCGCTGGGGACGCTTGCGGCAAGTCCAACGCGTGGAGGATCGACCACAAGCCCATCAAGTTCACCCAACTCAGGCAGCTCGCGAGCAGTATCACCGCCAATCACTTCAGCGAAAAGGTCGTTTACTTCAAGATTGCGGCGCAGATCGCGAACACTTGAGGCTTGTGATTCGACTGCGAATACTTCACCGCAATGCTCGGCCAAAGGAAGGGTGAAGGTGCCTGCTCCGCAGTAAAGATCAGCACAGTAGGACTCAGGTGAGATCGCTAGCCCGTCCAGTACGAGCTTTATCATCGATTCGGCTTGTGCGCTATTCACCTGAAAGAAGCTTGGAGCGCTCACTTTGTAGGTTAGGCCGAGCAGCTTTTCTTCCCAGTAGCCCTTACCGGCAAGCGCTTCAACGCCTTTGATCTTCCGAGCTTTGCCAGGATCGGCCATCACGCGAACGATACTGGTTGGTTTGAGGCTGTCTTTCAGGATGGATGAAACGCGAGCACGCGGAAAAGGGCCTGGAGTGGTCCAAAGTGCGATCTCGAGCGATCCTGTGCGCTCGCTGGCGCGCAGTCCTACGCGAAAGATACCGAGATCCTGATTGCCTTGCGCATAGCGCAGCGCTCCACGTAAAGCGCCTGGAACCTTCTCGATATTCTTTGCCGCAACAAGGCAGCTCTTCGTCTCAACGATGGTATGAGAACCTGGATGATGAAATCCGATCCTGAACTGATGCTTTTTCGTATTGTCATATGCGGCGTGCAGTTCGACTTTGTTGCGATAATTGAGCTGACGCTTAGAAGCGATTGGAGAGGCGATAAGCGCTTCGGCACTGGCACGATCCTTGCCGCCGATTCTTACGAGCTGCTCGACAACATTCGCACGCTTGGAGCGAAGCTGCTCTTCATAGGTGACCTGCATCCAAGGGCAACCACCACATTGCGCATAAAAGGGGCAGGGAGGTGTTACGCGAGAGGGTCCTGCCTCGATCAGGTCAAGAATGCGTGCTTGGCAATGGCGTTTCGAATCTTTGGTGATCTCGACCGCTACGATATCTCCAGGAGCTCCCTGATCGACGAACACGGTTTTTCCAGAAACAAGCCTTCCAACGGCGCTGCTTCCTTGTGTTAGACCTGTTAATTCGACGATTTCGCTCACGGAGTAATCAACCCTCACATCTAATGTAACGCGCCTGTTGTTTTGCAAGTTTTATAATAACGTATAAAATTAAGCATAATGCCCTCTTAGCTCAGGGGATAGAGCGTCTGCCTCCGGAGCAGAAAGTCGCAGGTTCGAATCCTGTAGAGGGCGCCAAGGATTGTCACAGAGCACAGACCTGCTCTGAGGACCAGCCTCTACGAGGCGCTAAGTATAGAAAAGCTACCACCAGAAACGAGGAGCACATATGGCACTGTACACACCAGGATACAAGCCCAATGGTCATGAGGTCGCTCTCATCAAGACCTCTCAGGGCACCATCCGGGTCGAGCTTGATGGCACGAACGCCCCGATTCATGTTGGTAATTTCGTTGAGCTTGCCCAAAAGGGCTTCTATGATGACTTGAAGTTTCATCGCTATGTTCCCGATTTCGTCATCCAAGGCGGAGATCCTAATACTCGCGATCTCGATTCTGAGCAGGTCAAGGCCGCTGAAGGCAATCCGTTTGCTGGTCTTGGCACGGGGGGACCAGGTTATACCATCAAAGAAGAGTTCTCTACCAATCCTAACAACAAGCATCTAGATGGAACGCTCGCTATGGCACGTAGCCAGGATCCGAATTCTGCGGGTTCTCAGTTCTATCTTTGCTTAGGTGCGCAGCCCTTCCTCGATTCAGGCTATACGGTCTTTGGTCAGACGGTTGATGGTCTTGATGTGATCTCGAAGCTGCGGGTAGGAGATGTCATCGAAACGATCACCATCGAGAATGCAGGTAGCAAGGCTTAACTATGAACAATGATCTGTTTCAGCAGGCACGCACTGCCTATGTGGCGAAAGACTATGAGACCGCACTTGCGGATTTCACTGATTGCTTGAAGGATTCTTCAGCAGGTCTCGCTCCGGGCGAGATTGGTCTTTTATACCATCAGATCGGTAACTGCCTGGTCAAATTGCACGATCCCAATGAGGCAGTGCATGCATATTCGCAAGCACTGCAGGATTCTGCTTACGATGCGCTTGGGTCGGTAGCTTATAACTTGGGTACCGTATATGCTTCGCAGCTTGACTACGAAGATGCGATTCCCTTCTTCACAGAGGCACTCGAAGATCCGAAATACAAGACAGGCTATAAAGCCTACATGGGATTAGGTAATGCCTATCTGAAGCTTGGCAAGTCTGCGGAGGCGGGAGCATCGTTTCGCTCTGCGGCTCTCGACGAGGCCAATCCCGATCCTACGAAGGCGCTTTTAAATCTTGGCGTGTGCTTTATGGCGCTCAATCGTCCTATGGATGCTATTGCGTCCTATGAAAGCGCATTACAGTTTGATATGCCGGCTGCTACACGCAATAAGCTTTTTGCGAATATGGGTCAGGCTTATGTTGCAGCAGGTAAGATGGCAAAAGCGGTAAAAGCATTCGAATCAGCGCTCGCTGACCAGACGTATGTTTTCAATGATGCTGCTAATGTCGACTATCAACGCGCTATCCAGGCGGTCGCTTCTGGCAATGCCGAAGAAGAGCAGAAGCCTGAACCTGAGACAAACGACCTCTCTGGTCTGGACGTTTCTGGCAGCGCTATCCCATTTGATGTGCAAGAGGATCGTGAGCCGGTCGCTGAAGCAGGTACGATGGTGCTCTCATCAAACGACATCAATGAGCAGGTTGATGCTTACGGCAATCCGGTCGATACGAACTTCTTCAATGCTAACGATGTTCGCTTGCAGGACTGGAGCAAATCGGCCACGAAGAAGAAGCGCCGCAAAGGCGTCACGTTTGCCGTTATCATTATCCTTATCATCGTTCTTTTAGGTGCTGGCGCAGCATTCGTGCTCACGCAAGGTGTCGGTGTGCCTTCCAAGCAGGATGTCATCGTTGAGCTCTTCGATGATCCTACGAACGAAGAGGTCTATTCCTCTGATGTCGACGACACGCGCCGTTCGCGCATCATCGACATGATCACTCCCGGCTCAAGCGTGACCGTACTGGGAGAAAATAACGATTTCACGACTGCGAAGGTCTATGTGGATGTCACCACGCCTGAGGGGGGAGTGGTTCCCTACGAGATCAGCATGGTACGCGATGGCCTTGGTTGGAAGATCACGAGCGCAACGCTCTACTTCACCTCTCAACATTAAAAGCCTTGAACGAAAGGATTCATACATGGCAATGGAAAAGACTTACATCATGATCAAGCCTGACGGTGTTGCGAATGCTCATATCGGCGAGATCGTCAACCGCTTCGAGCGCGCTGGCCTTAAGATCGAGCGCATGGAGCTTGGTATGGTCACGCCTGAGCAGGCAGCAGCGAACTATCAGGAGCATGAAGGTAAGCCGTTCTATGACGGTCTTATCACCTACATCACTTCTGGTCCAGTCGTGAAGATGATCATCTCTGGCGATGGTGCGGTGCTCAAGTGTCGTTCTCTGATGGGCGCCACTAATCCTGCAGAAGCTGCACCTGGCACGATTCGTGGTGACTTTGGCCTGATTATGGATGAAAATGTAATCCACGGTTCTGATTCTGTTGAATCAGCCGAGCGTGAGATGGCGATCTTCTTCGCATAATCCGCATCGCGCATTGGCGCACAAACAGCGCTCGTGAGGCTGCCCTACGAAAGGAAGCGCACATGCTCTATCGGGTCATTGATGCAGACAAGCTTTCTTCGCTCGTTCGTGGTTTCATGAATGATTATGAAGTCATAGCCCCGGTCAAAAAAGACCAGGGCTATGTTTTTGATATCATCAAAGACCCTAACGACGTAGCGTTCGATTGCACTACTACGCAAATATCTCCTAAAAAGTTCTTTCTTCCGTCCTATGAGGTGCTCATGCGCTTTGACGCGGAAGAAAACGAGGTTACCGACTACGATCTAGAGATCAAGCCGCGTGTGCTTTTTGGCGTGCACCCCTGTGATATCAATGCGCTCAATCGTCTCGACCTGGTATACAAAGATTGCGCGTATCCCGACCCTTACTACACCAAGCGACGCGAGAATACACTCATCGTGGGCATGGGCTGTATGCCTGGGGAGATGTGCTTTTGTAATCTCTGCGGAACTGACGAGGCGCGCATGGGAACTGATATGTTCCTTCAGAAAATCGGCGATAAGTATTTGGTCTCGCTTGCGGGCGTCGAAGCATCGAGCGTTTTGGAGGCTTCATGCGATCCAAAGCATGCAAGTGATGAAGACCGGCGTGAATTTCGTCGTATCACGCGCGAGCGTCAAGAAAGCTTCAATACGAGCATTCCGCACGTTCAAGAAGTTGCGATGATGATGGATGTATTTCATCGTGATGAGTTTTGGACTGAAATGGGAGCACGCTGCCAGTCGTGCAGTGCTTGTTCTGCGGTTTGTCCGACATGCTTTTGCTTCGATATCTATGATGAGCTCGACCCGGATGGCAAGCACGGCAGTCGCGTGCGGGTCTGGGATTCGTGCACCTCTCCTGAATTCGCACTGGTAGCAGGCGGCCATAACTTCCGTGACACCAATCGCAAACGCGTGCGGCATCGTTTCTACCATAAGCTCAATGGCTTTACTGGAAGTCATGACTATCAGCTCTGTGTGGGCTGTGGGCGTTGCGTATATGCATGCAAGGCCAACATCAATCCTATTGAAGTCCTGAAGTTCTTCGACAGAAAGGGAGCCGAAGACAATGGAGAGTAAACGTCGTACTGCTCCCACTACGCTCGAAGTGAAGGGGCGTTATAACTATATTGCAGCACTCGATGGCGCTGAGATGATGGCAGCTAATCCATATCGCCCATGGTCTGCGCGCATAACCTCCATCACGCCTCTCACAGAGAAAGAAACACTCTTCGAGATGCGCCTGATCGATGATCGCATTCGCGAAGCATTTCATCACCATCCTGGTCAGTTCGTTTGTGTGAGTGTTTTTGGGGTGGGAGAGGTGCCTATCTCAATTTCGAGCTCGCCTTCGAAGAGCGGCTTTATTGAGATCTGTGTTCGCCGTGCGGGCGAGGTCACAACAGCATTGCATAATATGCAATGTGGCGACATCGTCGGCCTTCGCGGACCGTATGGTCATCCATTCCCATTCGAGGACATGAAAGGCCATGACATCCTTTTGGTGGCAGGTGGCCTTGGCATCGCACCTCTGCGCTCGCTCATCAATAATATCCACGATGAACGCTCCGAGTTTGGTAAGGTCACGATCATCTATGGATCGCGTGCTCCTGAAGAGATCATGTTCCGTGAACAGTTCGAGATGTGGAATCATCGTCCTGATTTTGATTTCTATCTCACGATCGACAAGCCTCATCCTGATTGGAGTGGCAATGTTGGCATGGTTACCGAGGCGTTCAAAACGCTTGAAGTCGATCCGGATAATACCTTTGGCGCAATCTGTGGACCTCCGGTGATGTATCGTTTCGTCGTCGAAGAGATGGCAAAGAAGGGCATCAGCTACGATCGCATCTTCATGTCTTTCGAGCGTCATATGAAATGCGGCATGGGCCGCTGCGGGCATTGTCAGATCGGGCATCAGTATGTGTGCTTCGATGGACCAGTGTTCAATTATTGGGAAGCAAAGAACATCCAGGGGTCGATGTAGCATGATCAAACGACTTCAATGTTCATCTCAGAGTGAACAGGTATTGCCTTCGGTGATCGTGGTAGGCCTGGCAAGTTGCTTTGGTTGCCAATTGCAGATCACCAATCAGGAGCACTACCTTACCGATGTGCTCGGACGTTTCGATCTGAAGTACTGGCAGCTCACGTCTTCAGAGCAAATGCCCAAAGACTTCTCGATCGCGATCATCGAAGGGGCGGTTACTACCGCTGAAGCGCTCGAGCAGGTTAAGGCTTTGCGTGAGAAGGCCGATACGATCATAACGATCGGAGCGTGTGCGAATACAGGAGGCATTCCAGGTATAGCTGCAGATGATCTCGATCAGCGCATCGAAGAGGTCTACGATACGCTGCCTGAAGCATGCGGTAACCTCATCACACCACGTGCGGTGAAAGACGTCATCGATGTTGATTTCGAGGTACCCAGCTGCCCGATCGATTTCTATGAGTTCGCACAGGTTTTGAGCGCAGCATTGCTCGGTTCAAATCGCGCCCGTCGCTCGACCACTATGTGTGCTGAATGCAAGCGCCAGGAAAACCCGTGCTTCTACCCACAAGGCGAGATCTGCCTTGGTCTGGTGACCAGGGGTGGATGTATGGCGCGTTGTCCTTCGCTCGGTCGTCCGTGTATGGGGTGTCGTGGTTTGTCGCCTAAAGCGAACCTGGATTCTGCGCGCGATGCTCTTCAGTGCTACGGTCTTTCCTCTGAAGAATTCGAACGCAAGCTTGCTATCTTCAATCAGACTAACGCGATGCTCTCTGCGCAAAGCGAGGAATTACATGACTAGATCACAACTCAACATCGACCATATTGCTCGCATCGAGGGGCATGGCAATGTCCATGTTGTCATTCAGGACGATACGGTCAAAACCGTCGAGATGAATATCGTTGAGCCGGCACGTCTCTTTGAGAGCATGGTGCGCGGTCAAAGCTATAAGGACTGCTCGTATATCGCCTCACGCATCTGCGGTATCTGTTCTCCCAGCCATTGTGTGACCGATCTCAAAGCGGTCGAAGACGCCTTCGATATTGAGGTAAGTCCGCGTACGAAGCTCATCCGTGAGCTGTTGGTATATGGTTCGTATCTGCAAAATCATGCTTCGCATCTCTTTGTATTCGTTGTGCCTGATTTTATTGGAGAGCCAAGCGTGTTCCCGCTTGCACAAAGCGATCCTGAGCTATTCGCTCAAGCACTCGAACTCAAACGCCTTGGGAACGATCTTTGCACGCAGGTCGGAGGACGCTCGATCCATCCCATCACGGCGGTGGTGGGTGGCTTCACGCACGAGATCTCTCCTGACGAGTATCTTGCGCTCGCTGATCGCATGGAGGCCATGATCCCCTTCGCGAAGCGAACGGTCGATCTCTTCTCGTCATTTCGTATCACAGAGATCCATACTGCATCAGAGCTGCTTGCCATGGTCGAAGAGGACTATTACCCCGTGCAATCATCCGATAAGCTCGAGTTGCTCGATGAAGGAATTATCTTCGATGCGCATGATTTCGAGGACTATCTGGAAGAATATGAGGTTTCGCATTCGGGAGCGCTGTTCACGCGCGCGAAGAAGACTGGAAAACCAGTTTTTACCTCTGCTCTCTCACGTTTGAACGCATCATGGGACCACCTTTCTCAGGAGGCTAAGATCGCCTCGGCAAAGGCAGGATTGCGTCCTGAAGAGAAGAACCCAATGAAGAATAATCTTGCGCAAGCGATCGAGATTCTCGATGCGCTCATCCGCTGCTCAAATATTTGTCGTGACTTGGCGAGAGGTGAAGGAGATTCTAAACCTTGCACCATCACACCAAAGGCTGGTGTTGGTGTTGGCATGACCGAGGCACCGCGCGGCGTGGTCTTTCATAAGCTCGAGTTTGATGATGCAGGACGCGTGTTGCATGCTTCCATCATCACGCCAACCTCGCAAAATCTCGCATCACTTGAAGCCGATACGCGCCACCTTGTCGAAGTTCTGGTCGATTCGGGTCTGGGGGAGGACTACATTCGTTCCGAGATCGCTAAACTCGTACGTGCTTACGATCCATGTCTTTCCTGTAGCGTCCACTAACCTCCGCTCATGGTGTGGATTTCTTTTATGAATGCGGTGCCTATGTTAGAATCGTTAACTGCACGAAAATGACCGTGAGGAACTTGCATGTCCTTTTTTGATTTTATTCAGAATGCTTCGTCGTCGAGTTCGTACGACATGGCGATCGATCTTGGCACTGCTAATACCTTGGTGGGTATCAGCGGTCAGGGTGTCGTCATCAATGAGCCTTCCGTTGTTGCGATCGAGCGAAGCACGCATCGCGTTTTGGCGGTCGGCCATGAAGCGAAGAACATGATCAACCATACGCCCGATACGTTTTCAGCCGAGCATCCTCTCCACGATGGCGTTGTTTCCGACTACGACATCACGGAAGCTATGATCTCGGCCTTCATCAACAAAGCAGCACCTCGTCGCTATCCCTGGCAGCCAAAGCCTCGCATTGTCGTTTGCATTCCCTGTGGTGCAACGTCGGTCGAAAAGCGCGCGGTATTCGAGGCTACCATTCAGGCAGGCGCCCGTCAGGCATATCTCATCGAAGAGCCTATGGCTGCTGCGATGGGTGCCGATCTGCCTGTTACTGAACCCACCGGTTCGATGGTCGTCGATATCGGTGGTGGCACGACCGAGGTTGCAGTCATCTCGTTGGGTGGCATCGTCACCTCATCATCGCTTCGTTTGGCAGGTAATCGTCTTGACGAAGCGATCGCGATGCATTTGCGCGATCTTCTTGGTATCAAGATCGGTGAACGTACGGCAGAGGTCATCAAGATCAAGATCGGTTCCATCTTGCCTTTCGAAGATGGTCGTGAGCGCGACATGATCATTTCTGGTCAAGACGTGCTGACCGAGCAGCCAAAAGAGGTCACCATCCAATCAGAAGACGTGCGCGAAGCGCTTCAAGAGCCTATTGACGAGATGGTCGTCCACATCAAAGAAACCTTCAAGAAGACCAATCCCGACCTTGCGTCGGACATCATATCGAATGGCATTTTGCTCACCGGTGGTGGCGGTCTGCTCTCGGGTCTCGATCGTTATCTTACGAACAAGCTCGAGATTCCTGTTTGGACCAGTGAAACAGCTCTTACCAATGTGGTTACGGGTTGTTTGAAGGTTCTTGAAACCCCGGCAGCTCTCAAGCAGATATTGATGCGTTCGAAATAGGAGTTCATCTCATACATGGCCCTGAAGCTCAAAGACAATCCGTTCCAGTTCGGTGGCCATCTTGGAGGAAGAACACTTCTGATCGTTCTCCTTGTGGTCTCACTTATTCTGTTCGTAGCGTATGCGCGTGAGGGCAACGAAGGCCCGCTCCATTCGCTGCAGAACACCACTTCTGGTATGGTCACCCCGCTTACAGCGGTGGGTACGACCGTGGGGTCGCTTGCGGTCTCAGGCACGATGTCGGTCGAAGATCTGACCGCGTCGGATGCAGCTTACAATCAGCTTAAAGAGAATAACCAGCGTCTTTCGCAGATGGTTGTTGAACTAGAGGAATACCGTCAAGAAGCAGCACGGCTCGAATCGCTCATCGGTCTTGCCGATGCATACGGCTTCACCTCTATCGCTGCACGTGTGGTAGGGTATTCCACTGATTCATACAATCGAAGCATCACGCTCGATGCAGGTAGCGCTTCAGGCATCAAACCAGGCATGCCGGTCATGGGCGCAACTGGTGTTATCGGGCAGGTGGTTTCGACTACACCTGCGACGTGCAACGTTCGTTTGCTTACTGATCCGCAAAGCGGTGTTTCGGTTCTTGTTCAATCGTCGCGCGCTGAAGGCATCGTGCGAGGTTCGGTCGAAGGCACCCTCTATCTCGAGGGTATCGATGACACTGTCGAGCTTTCCGAGGGTGATGTAGTCATTACCTCCGGTCTCGGTGGCGGCTATTATCGTGGCCTTGTGGTTGGCATGATCACGAAGATAGAACAGCGCCCTGGCAGTCTTTCGCGAACGATCGTGGTCACGCCAAACGCTACCTTCTCGAACATCTCTGAAGCACTTGTTGTCATCAGTATGGGAGATGCGAATGCTGCCGATAATGAAGAGCTTTCGCGTAAGGTAGATCCTGCTCGTCTTTCAGGTCAAGATTCGAATGGCGATGAAGGAGGGGAGCAGTGATGCGCACAAAGCTCGTTCCTTTGGTCTCAGCCGCGATCATCGTGCTCTTGCAGATCGTCATCGCGCCGCTTATCGCAATTTATTCGGTCGTGCCGAACTTCATCGTGGCGTTCGTGTTGGTGCTCTCTATCGTGCGTAGAGAAGATACGACCTACCTGTATGCGTTCGTTCTCGGTCTTATCTCTGATCTTCTGAGCACGGTACCATTCGGATTGACCCCGCTTTTGCTCTTGTTGATCTCTTTTGTCTTCTCGCGTGTTTTCGAGGTGCTCGATAAATCGAGCTTTGCTATGGTCCTTGCATCATGTGCGGTGGCGTTGTTGTTCTATCAGATCGTTGTGGTTATCGTGCAGATCATACTTGGCTATCCTGCAGGATTCTTCGAACTGTTGGTGGCACGTGCTCTTCCCGGGACTGTTTTCGATCTCATCATCTGTGCGATCCTCTACTTCGTCGCACGCAAGTTCCCTGACGAACCAAGTGGCAATGAGGCGTGGACGGTGGATCGTTCTCAGCGTTTTCGCTAAGAGGGGCACATCATGCTAGCCACTATCGCTGTTGTCGTCATATCGCTTGTCATCATTGCTTTTATCCTGATCGCTCTTTTCAGGTGGCGCTCAGGTACGTCTCATGTTCGTACACGCAACAAGATGGGTGTACGTTCCATTTCCTCAGTCGGTATTTCAGCTGAAACACCGAAGGTCGATGGTGCGAGCGTCGGCTCGTCGGCTCCTTATTCGGCAACAGCAACGACCACGCCAGGATCAGCAAGCGGACAGCGCAATCGTTTCCTTGCGGTAGGAATCGTGGTCGCAGGTGTCTTCAGTGCGCTTGCAGTGAAGCTCTTCGGGTTGCAGGTACTCAGTGCTGCTAGTTACCAGAAAGAGGCTGAATCGAATCTCTACACGACGGTCACAACCCCTGCACCGCGCGGTGTGATCTATGATCGCGATGGCGTGCCGCTGGTTACCAATCGTCAAGTGCTCACCGTGCTTGCTGATGCCGATGTTGCAACGAATTCAAACGTTATCTTGCGACTCTCAGCGCTCCTGGGCATTCCTTATGATGTTGTGCGTGCGCGTATTCTCGATTCATCAAGCGGCGCACAATCTCAGCGTGTCGTTGCAAAAGATATACGCCTGCGTGATGCGGCGTTCATCAGCGAGCACCAAGACGCATTTCCTGGTGTTACGACACAGATTCGAAGCGATCGCATCTATCCTTATGGTGCACTTGCTGCGCATATTCTGGGCTATACGGGCACCTCTTCAGAGGACGATTTGAAAAACGTCTCCGAAGGACGCGACATTGAAATGGGCGATACGGTCGGTAAGTCCGGTATCGAACAGTCCTATGACGATGTGCTTGCGGGTGACCATGGACAGCGTACGCTCATCACTGATGCTTCAGGCGAAGTGCAGCAAGTCGTGAGCGAATCTGATCCCACTAAAGGCAATGATATCTATCTCACGATCGCTGCTCCCGTGCAGTACGTTGCTGATACTGCATTGCGCGAGCTGGTCCAGGGGGGAACAGGCACAGCTGCTTCGCTTGTGGTCGTGGATGTGAAGACTGGCGGCATACTCGCTATGTCGAATTATCCTACGTATGAACCCGAGCATTTCATCGGCGGTATCTCGCAGGATGTGTGGGATGCCTATCAGACCGAAGAATCACACTATCCGCTTATGAATCGCGCCATTGCGGGCACGTATCCGGCGGCATCATGCTTCAAGGCCTTCACGGGTTTGGCGGGGCTTACTTATGGCTTCGCCGATGCAACAAAGGTGTGGGATTGTACGGGTACATGGACGGGCTTCGGCGAAGAATATCCTCAGAAATGCTGGGAGCATGACGGACATGGTTGGCTTTCGTTTCGTGAAGGCATCGTTGTTTCTTGCGACGTCGTCTTCTACGAGATCGCTCGTGATTTTTACAACGCACGTGCTTCGATCGGCGACGAGGCCATGCAAGATTTCATCAAAGAGTTTGGCTACTCAGCACTCACTGATATCGATCTTGCAGGTGAGGCTCAAGGTCGCATTCCGACTCCCGAATGGAAGCAAGAATACTTCCGCGATGTTCCCACTGAAGCCCAGTGGCTTCCAGGTGATATTTCAAACATGGTCATCGGCCAGGGTTATGTGCTTGTTACACCATTGCAGGTTGCGCGAGGTTATGCTGCAGTTGCAACGGGCAAGCTCTTGCAGCCGCATTTGCTGAAAGAGGTGCGTAATTCTGCAGGAGAAGTGGTGGTTGAAGCGCCAGTCGTCGAAGCTGCAACGCCCGATGTGAGCGAAGCGAACTATCAGATCGTGCGAGATGCGCTTCGTGGCGTGGCAACAGAAATTCGCGATGTTTCAGCAGATTTCGCTTCGTATGATTTTACGTTCGCAGCAAAGACCGGTACGGCAGAGGTTGCAGGTAAACAAGACTTCGCATGGTTTTCTTGCTATGCACCTTATGAGGAGCCGCGATTTGCGCTCTCGCTCTGTATTGAAGAGGGCGGTTCGGGTGGATCGGTCGCATCGCCAGTAGCTGCACGAGTGATGAAAGCTGCGATGGACTACTCGAATGGTGCAGATCTGAAGTACGAGAAGATAACCGTGAGCGAACCGCAAAAGGCAAGCTCGTCGGGAGGTGATTCGAATGGCTGAGATGATGGAGATCAATTCTGTTCAGCCGCGCGATCCTGATCTTGCGAAGGCCTACAAGACTCGTCGTTTCAAATATTTCAATCTTCCCTTCGTTGCTTGTTTTGCAGCGCTGGTCATCTATGGTCTGATTGTTCAATTCTCGGCTACTGCGACAAACTCCGATTTTAATTTCACGACTCAGTTGCTCGGTGTGGTCATCGGCATCGTTTTATTCATTCTGGTGAGTCGTTTCGATTATCGGGCCCTCTCAGGCTTCACAACGTTCTTCGTCATCATCAATATTGTGCTGCTTCTCTCTCCACACCTTCCTTTCATCGGTAGAGAAGTGAACGGTGCGAATTCGTGGATCCGCATTGGTGGTTTTAGTATGCAGCCAGGTGAATTTGCCAAGATCACCGTTGTGCTGCTCGCAGCGAGTATCATGTCTCGCTATGGTGGGCGCCTTGATGATCTGCGCGAATACCTCAAAGCGCTCGGAATCCTTTTCATTCCCTTCTTGTGCGTGCTCACGCAGCCTGACCTTGGCACGGGTCTCGTTTACCTTTGCATCGCAGCCTTTGCGCTTATCATCGGGGGAGCGAACTGGCGTTTCCTTGTGGGTACTGCTGCAGTCTTAGTAGTGCTCGTGCTCGGCATCTTCATGCTCGATCCAATACTTGATGGGCTAGTGGGAAGTGATGTGCTGCTCAAGGACTATCAGCGCTCACGCTTGCTCGTGTTCATGGATTCGAGCTACGACCTTTCAGGTGATGGTTACAACTTGCAGCAAGCGAAGATCGCGATCGGATCTGGTGGATTCTTCGGCAAGGGCTTCATGCAGGCGACGCAGTCATCGCTTGGCTTCTTGCCTGAAGCGCCCACGGACTTCGTTTTCTGCGTACTTGCAGAAGAGTTCGGTTTCTTTGGCGCGCTTGTGCTGCTTGCTCTTTATCTGGGCCTCATCATTACGAGCATTCGTGTTGGGCGAAATGCCCCTGATCTGTTCGGTACGATCATCGTGGTGTGCGTTGTGGGTATGTGGGTCTTCCAGATCCTTGAGAATATCGGCATGGATGTTGGGCTCATGCCTATCACAGGCATTCCGTTACCATTTATCAGCTACGGTTCGTCTTTCATGTTGGTAAACTTTGTGATGTTGGGACTTATCAACTCCATTTGGGCGCATACTGATAAGACACCGCAATAAAGATCAACCTGCTCTGAAGGGGAAAGCATGATAGATCTTAAATCCATTGACATCAAATCCTTGATCACTGAAGCGCTCGATATTGAGAAAGCGCGCAAGACTGTCGTGTCGGTGCAGGTGCTGCTCGACGAGACCGCATCACCCGAGTTTCAGGTGTTCGTCCGTTCAGGCTTCAGCTCGTCTTCGGTGAACTCACGTTTGACCGTGGGCTACTATCCTTCACAGGAGATCGCGGTAGAGAAGGACACCGACTTGGTGGTCATCGCCGCTGGTCAGACAGATGATACCGGCCGTATCGCTGCGACCATTCGTGATGCAGGGGTCCCTGTTCTCGTTATTGCCGAACATGGGAACAAGGTTATGCAAAGCGCAGAGGCTGCAGGATTCCCCCTGCCTTCTGATGCGCTCATCTCTTTGCCAGCGGGTCAGCCGCTCAATGAAGATATCAAAGGATCGCTTGCTGATACGATCGGTTCATGGATCATTGCACACGATCATGGTAAGCGTCTGGCATTCTCGCTCGCGTATCCGTTTGTCCGTCGTCCGCTCGCAAAAGACGCGATCCAAATGACCGCAGCACAGAATGCAGGTATTGGAGTACTGGTATTCATTCCCGGTGCGGATATGCCTGTTATGACGCTCAATCAGATCAAGATGGTGCTTCAGATCGCAGCAGCCTATGGCGAGCCGCTCGATAAGGATCGTCTAAAAGAGATTATTCCAACGCTTGCAGCAGCATTCTTGTGCCGTGGCGTTACGCGTAAGCTTGTTGGGCTTGTTCCTGCGGTCGGGTTCATCATCAAAGGCGGCATGGGCTATTTAGGAACCGTTGCGATCGGGGAAGCGATGCTCACGTACTTCGAGCAGGGCGGTAATATCTCAGGCCTTGCAGGGGTTGTTTCTCAGGCGAGTGGAGCTGCGGCGGATACGGCTATGAAGATCCGCAATCAGCGCGCGTATCAAGTAGCAAGCGATGCAGCATCGCCTATTGTCCGCAAGGCGGCTAGTAAGGCGGTCGGAGTTGTGGGATCGGTTGCTCAGAATGCAGCGCGAGGCACGATGAACTACTACAAGGGCAAACGTGCAAAGAAGCGTTCCTAGAGGCTTGTTCTAATCTCTGCCCGTGGTCAGAATTTTTGACGATTGTGGCTTGTATTGGCTGCTTTTATGTTTATAATAGTCAACGCTGACAACGCAAGGGGTGTTAGCTCAGTTGGTTAGAGCGCTGGCCTGTCACGCCAGAGGTCGCGGGTTCGAGTCCCGTACATCCCGCCAGTTTTGACATTAGATCAGGAGCTTTTTCGCTCCTGATTTTTTTTGTTTACGGGGCTAGTTATTGTTCAATGAACGTGCGTACCTGCTTGAGAGCTTTAAGAGTAAGATGCTTGAATGCTCTTTGTTCTTCTTCGTTGAATGTCTTGCAGTAAAGATCGATCAGCTGGCCGAATACCTCTTCGATGACCGGCATGATGGCTTCACCTTTTTTCGTGAGGAATAGTCGATGAACCCTTTTGTCCAGTTCGTCTTGTTCACGTTTTACCAGTCCTTTTTCGCAGAGTTTTTTCGTTGTTCGCACGATGGCTGCTTGGCTTACGAAGAGCTCTTTGCTCAGATCTTGTTGCGTTATTCCTTCATGAAGCGAAAGAGCGAGCAAATAGTCAGCGTCACTCATATCGATCCCGCGTTCCTGAAGAAGTGTGCGGAGAATGGTCATATTGCTGCGGTAGAGTGCCGCGATCGCACGAGAAGGGTTATAGGGCGAGAGTAGTATCTCATCCTCGCTGGGCAGTTTGTTCTTGTCTTCGGGATTGCAAAGCATCGTTAAGTAGCGCTCTTTCGTTTTGGCTTCTTCAAATCATCTTGTCTTATCATCAGCTTCATTGTATCCTATCAATATAGATACTTAACATGTTAAGTAATAGAAAGGGTAGATATGTCTAAAGAAGCAGTAATAGAAGTTTTGAAGAACTCGAATCTTATTTCGCTCGCAAGCATTGATGGGGATGCGCCTGCAATCCGCATTATTGATGTGGCCTATGATGAAGAAGCTGGTACCTATTTGTTTGCCGCTCACGCGCGCTCGGCCAAGAATGCCCAATTTGAAGCAAACGCCAATGTTGCTTTCACGACTATTCCCAAGGGACCAGGTGCGGTAGTTCGTACAAATAAGGCACGAATCGCCAAGAGCAGCAAAACGGTTGATGACATCAAAGATGCGCTCATTGCCAAGCGTCCGACTGCTGAAATGATGCTCCAGGCTTTTGGCGATAATGCGGTGGTCTACGAAATCTCCTTCGATACTGTTAAGCTCTATGAGCATGGTAAGGATGAAGATATTGAATTGTAGATAGCTTTTCAGGAATGTGTAATTCTGGGGCGGATCGATATGACTATGAATCAAAAACAAGCTGCGCAAGAGCTCACTGAGTGTCGTTGCGTAGAAGAAGATCAAGACAGCCTAAGCGAGCTGTTCTCTGGAATGGCAAAGTGTACCCGTATCCTTGAAGGCATCCCTGAAGATGCAACTTTAGAGCAGTTCAAAGAAGCTTTCGATGAAGCTCGAAAGATCGACCCTCGCTCGCCGTATTTCTATATCAGGGAGTACAAGGAGAGGTTTACTCCTGAAATGATCGCATATGCGCAGAGTTTTTTTAAGCGCGAGATTTGAAACAACGTTGAACTAGGCGTGTAGTCGCACGAGGACCTCACCAAATCAACCTTTGTGTTCCTCGCGAGGAATAGTTCTCTTATTGCCCTATTGGTGTAACCTAGAGAGATTGCGAATCGTTTGATAGGGAAGGGCTTGCGTGCTAAGGATGCTTGGGCGATATCTCAAGCCATTCGGGTGGCTGGTGCTAGGGGCGTGTGCGTTCACGTTCTTGCAGGTTTTTGCCGAATTGCAGCTTCCTGACATCATGGCGAGCATCGTCGATACGGGCATCTACAATAAGGATCTGACCTATGTGCTCATTCGCGGCGCAGAGATGCTGGCGTGGGCGATCGGATCGGTCGTGTGCGTGGTTTTCGCGGCGCTTTGCGCATCCCGCGCGGCGATGGGTTTTGGGCGTGATGTGCGCGCAGCTATCTTCTCGCAGGTTCAGCGCTATTCGCTTGCTGAATTCGAGCAGTTCGGTGCCTCCACGCTCATCACGCGCAATACCAACGATGTGCAGCAGGTCGAACGCTTTTTACAGATGCTCATGACCATGGCAGTCATGACGCCTGTCATGTTCATCGGTGCGGTGGTAATGGCATTTCTCACCAATGCCGAAATGGCGATGCTTGTATTTGTGTCCATTCCTGTCATCATCGTGGCAGTGGGTGCATTCTTGTTCTTTGGCATGCCGCTTTTGCGTTCGCTCCAAAGTCGCATCGATGCGGTCAATCGCGTGATGCGTGAAGAGCTCCAAGGCGTGCGTGTCATTCGCGCATACAACAAAGAAGACTTCGAGCGCGACCGTTTCGGCAAAGTGAACCGCGACTTGGCGGATACCTATATCAAGGTTGGCCGCTTGATCGGTGCACTCATGCCGCTTTTGTTCCTTATCATGGATGGCACTATTGTCGCACTCTATTATTTTGGTGCTACACAGGTCGATGCGGGTACGCTTTCCGCTGGCGAGATCATGGCGCTCGTGCAGTACATCACGCTCATCCTTATGTCGCTGATGATGACCTCGATGGTTTTCGCGCTTCTGCCGCGTACGCTCGCGGCGATGGAGCGCATCAATGCGGTACTCTCGACATCGTCGAGCATCGACGACAAGGGCGAGACGAAACTGGAAAAGACTCGTTTTGATAAAGAAGTTCCCATTCTGCAGATGCTTCAGGTGAGCTTTCGATATCCTGAGTCTAAGAAGGACACACTCAAAAACCTAACCTTTGAGCTGAAACCGAACACGACCACCGCGCTCATTGGCCCAACGGGTTCGGGCAAGTCAAGCCTTATCAATCTGATCATGCGTCATTATGATGCGAGCGACGGTTCGATCTATTTTGACGGCGTTGCGATTAAAGACATTCCGCTTGAAGTATTGCGCAGTCATATCTCCTATACGCCACAAAAGTCGTTCTTATTTACAGGAAGCGTTGCCGAAAATCTTCGCTTCAGCAATCCCGGTGCGAGCGACGATGAGCTGTGGCAGGTGCTTTCGATCGCGCGGGCAACTGAGTTCATCACGCCTGAAGCGGGTGGTCTCGATCTCGAGATCGCGCAGGGTGGCACTAATCTTTCAGGTGGTCAGCGCCAGCGTGTGGCCATCGCGCGCGGCCTGCTGCGACCGGCAGACCTCTATATTTTCGACGATTCATTTTCTGCACTTGATTTCAAGACTGACTCGCAGGTGCGTCGAGGGATCGAGCGTTACCTGAGTGATCAAAGCGTACTGATGATCACTCAGCGTGTGAGCGTAGCACTCGGCGCCGATCAAGTGATCCTGCTCAACGAATCGGGCGAGATCGAGGCGAGGGGCACGCACGCTGAGCTCTTCATGTCGTGTTCGACCTACCGTGAACTTGCGCTCTCTCAGCTCTCTGAAGAAGAGCTTGGTGTAGGCGCTCAGGCTCTGTTTGAGCTGCAGGATCAAGAGCTCAACTCGCAGACAAACACCTCCGAAGGAGGTGAGTAGTATGCCGCCTCATGGACCACGTGGGCCACAGGGAGCTCCAAAAGAGAAACCGAAGAACGCACGTGCAACGCTGCGGCGCTTGGTGGCGCGGTTGAAGCCATCGATCCCGCTGCTCGTTATCGTTGTCATCTTCACGATCGCAGGAACACTGTGCAATACGGTCTCTCCGCTCATTTTGGGCCAAGCGACAACGGAGGTCTACCAGGCTTTCGAGCGTGTGATGGCGCACGCTGGAGGATTGGATTTCATTGCTTTCAATCGTATCCTGCTTATCTTGATCTTGTTGTATGTTGCATATTCGGCATGTCAGTTCATTTGCCAATTCATAATGGCAAAGGTGACCCAAGAAGTGATCTATGGCTTGCGTCGCGATATGCGCGATAAGCTCGATCGTGTCCCTCTTTCTTATTACGACAAGCGTGCAAAAGGCGAGATCCTCTCGCGCGTCACCAATGATGTCGATCTTATCTCCTCGACGCTGCAGGAAACGCTCGTGCAGATAATTTCAGCAGTGGTTACGCTCATTTCCGTGGTCATATTCATGTTCTCTATCTCATGGATCTTGGCGCTTGTGGCATTTGCGACCTTGCCGTTGTCGCTCATTTGTACAGTGGGAATCGCCTCGCGCTCTCAGAAATATTTCAAGTATCAGCAGAAGGCTCTTGGCAACTTGAATGCGCACATCGAGGAGATGTATAGCGGTTACACCGAGGTGAAGTCGTTCACGCGTGAAGACCATGCGATCGAGGTGTTCAATGAACGCAATAAAGCTTACTTCACTCAAGCATGGAAGGCACAGTTTCTCTCGGGCGTCATTCGTCCCGTGATGGCATTCATCGGCAATCTGGGTTATGTGCTCGTGTGCATTATCGGTGCGGTGCTCTACATAACAGGCGGTGTCGCTACGGTTGGTGAGATTCAGGCATTCGTTCAGTATATGCGCCAGTTCACGATGCCTATCACTCAGATCGCGTCCATTGCGAACACTATTCAGGCAACGCTCGCCGCAGCTGAGCGTGTCTTCGAATTGCTCGATGCTGAAGAGATGACCGAACCTGATCCTGCTCATGTGCAGCTCATCCCAAAACCATGCGAGGGCGCGGTTGCTTTTGAGCACGTAAGTTTCGCTTACGATCCTGAAAAACCTGTCATCAAGGATTTTTCGCTCGACGTTGAGCCAGGACAGATGGTGGCTATCGTTGGCCCGACAGGCGCAGGTAAGACAACGCTTGTGAATCTGCTGATGCGCTTTTACGATATCGAGCGCGGTACTATCACGATCGATGGGGTGAATACGGCGCTTGATACGCGTCATGACGTGCGCAGTAATTTCGGTATGGTGCTTCAAGATGCATGGCTTTTCTCGGGTACGATCCGCGAAAACATTGCCTATGGTGCAAATCTTGATCCGAGTTTCATTACCGACGCCGAAACCGGTAAGCCCAAAGAGAAATACATCCGTCTGGCAGCCAAGCTTGCGCAAGCGGATCACTTCATCGAGCGTCTGCCTGATGGCTACGACACGCAGGTAAAAGAGGATGGTTCGAATCTTTCACAAGGTCAGCGTCAGCTGCTCACCATTGCGCGTGCGCTGCTCTCGAATCCTTCCATCATCGTGCTCGACGAGGCTACGTCCTCGATCGATACGCATACTGAATCGCTCGTTCAAAAGGCCATGCGAGAGTCGCTCGAAGGCCGAACGAGCTTCGTCATCGCTCATCGATTGAGCACCATTCGCCAAGCGGATATAATTCTTGTTATTCGAGACGGGGATATTGTCGAGAAGGGGACTCATGAGGAGCTGCTCGCTCTGGATGGGTTCTATGCTGAATTACACAATTCCCAGTTTGTTGACTGTATCGATGAAAGCGACTAGATCCGTACTATGGATTCAATACAACGTAACAGCGAAAGCGACGGGTCGGCAAAAGAGCCGGTCGAGATCGCGGTCTTTGACTTCGACGGTACCTGCATAAGCGCCAACTCGCCTGTTCTTTTGGTGAAGTATCTGCTTCGGACAGGCAAGCTCAAGCCAAGTGCATTTCTTCGTATCGTGCTGTGGGGTATCGCGTATAAACTGCACCTTCCTCAGAACGAAGCTTGGGTCAGAAGTTTGGTATTCTCGTCGTTTGAGGGCATGAACAAAGAAGATGCAGATGAAGAAATGTATCGTTTCTACGATGGCTGGGTCGTTCCGCGAATTCGCCCTAAAGCGCTTGAGACGATGCGCGAGCACATCGCTTGCGGTCGTGAGATTTGGATCGTTTCTGCAACATTCGACCCCATTATTGTGCGCGCACATCACGATCTGCCCTACGACCATCATGTTGCAACGGATATGCGCATCGACGAAGATGGAAGATATACGCGTGAAGTGGCAGGGCGTCCGGTCGAGGGCGCAGAAAAGCTCCGCCAGATCGAAGAGCACGCCAATGAAGTGCATGGAGTGGGCAATTGGCGGCTCGCATATGCCTATGGCGATCACTATTCTGATTCACCGCTTCTTGCTGCTGCTCAGCATCCTTTTGCGGTCACTCCAGGGCCAACGCTTCAACGTTTAGCAGAAAAAGAAGGCTGGGGGATCCTCGATTGGAAGTAGGAGCGCAGCCCTCTTCCACGAATGTTCAACACATCCGTGATTTGCATGTTTCTTGTAATAACGTATGGGATAATTGAATAACTGTTACTCCTTTAGTAGCATTGGTTAACTAAACCATTCGTCGTTATAAAGGGGCGCTCACACGACTTCGGCGCCTTCTGTGCTTATAAGGAAAGTGAACGAAGATGAACGAGGATACTAACTTCGGCAACGTTCCGTCTCATGGTCAAGATTTCAGTGATTCGCACGATTATTTGAAGCGTGCTGCATATGCGGTCGAGTCGGGCGATCGTTTGCTCGGCATCCATCTCTATCTTGCTGCGTTCGAGCAATCCATGCTCGAAAATATCGTTCCGAGCGATGAGACGCTCGGTGGCATGCGCAAGGCGTGGGATCTTGCGGTGGCTGCTCGTCAGCATTCTCTTGCAGAGTATATCTTCGAGAAGCTCAAGCCCTATGTAAGCCCTGATGAACTTGCGCATAAGGCAGACGAATTGCAAGATATTGCGCTCGATCGTTTGGAGGAGTTCGGCTTCTCGCGCGAAGCGATCGAGGATATGGCCGAACTTATCAACGAAGATCTGATGGGGCTGTCCCCAAGCTTGTTCTGTCGTTATGAAGAAGACGCACTCTCATCTCCGTTCTCACTCATGAATTTCGCATCAAGCGCAGAAGATGATCAGTTCGATCCTTCAACGGCTGAGTACGAAGAAGAGTTCGAGAGTCCTGAAGCCGAAGCGCGAGCAAAAGGTCTTGATAAGACTGAAGGACCTTCTTCGCCTGATCAAGATATCGAGGCGATCAAAGAAGCACTTGAGCCACTTGAGCTTCCCGCTTTTCCTCTTCCGAAGCTCAAAGGCGCTAAGATCGCGCACATCGACTTGAGCGATGCCAAGAAGAAGAAAAAGAAGAAGGCTGAACCGCCATTCGACTATTCCACCATCCGTGGTTTTTCAGGCGCCATCAAGAAGATGGGCCAACTCGGCGTCGGCAGGATGCGCGACCCGCAGTTCAAAGAATTCGTGAAGATGCTCAATTCTCGTCATGGCGTTTCCCGCATACCGCAGCTTGGTACGCTTGTGTTCAGCAGCCAAGCGCGCGAAGACGCGAATTACTTCATGGTTGCTACGGTTGGCGAGATGGGAGTTCCAGCAGTGCGTATGCGCATGGATCACAACATGCAAGGGCAGACAGTCCTGTGTGTCATGGCATCGCCTGATGCGGTGATGAACCAAGGGGGCTTGAATCGCTTTGGATTCGAGGGACCTGCAGCGCTCATCTTGGAGGATCTGGATCTTTGGGATCTTCCCTGGCTTGATATGGGCGGATCCGATCTTCCTGATCTTTTGCAAATGCAGATCTCGCGTGGTGCACGTGAGGCTATGGCGTTCATTCAGTCGGCTTTGGAAAACCCTGATGTCACCGTATTGGTATCTGCCTCAAATCTTGATGCGCTCGACGCACTGTTCGCTCCTATGCTTGGCCCTTATCGCGTTATCGACCTTGACTATCCCACTGATGAGGAACGCAAGGAAATCTGGCGTCGCGCTCAAAGCGAGCATCCTTCTATGCGAGGGCTCGATGTGCTGCAGCTGGTTGCTTTTTCGAAGGGTATGTCGCGCTTCGAGTTGTATGCGGTCATCACTGAATCGGTGGAAGAGGCCTATCGCCGTAGTATCGCGAAGAATTGCTTTTGTGCAGTGCGAAGCGATGATGTATTGATGCGCCTCGCGAACTTCCATGATCTCGATTCGAAAGAATACAAGGATATCGAAGAGGTGATCATGGATCGTTTCCATCGCTCCCTTGGCCGTGTTGACGACCTATTGAAAGAAGACTGATGGATATCACCCGCCGTTGTGACTATGCTTGCAGGATCTTGCGCTCGGCTTATGAGTGCGGGCAGTCCTATATCTCGATTGCCGATGTGGCAGAGAAGGAAAGCGTGCCGTATTCGTTTGCGCGGAGCATTCAGCACGATTTGGTGAAGGCGGGCTATCTGAAGACTATTCGCGGTGTTCGCGGCGGCCTGACGCTCGATTGCGACCCTCGCGAGGTCACGCTCCAAGAGGTTATAGAGGCATTGCAGGGGCCGATCGGCATGTCGCCTTGTTCGGTTGATTGTTCCTATTGCGATCGCTCATCTGGTTGCGAGTTTAATTCAGTCTGGTGCGCTGCTGATGTTCTTGTCGCGCAACTCTTCTCAGCTATCACGCTAGCCGATCTCTTTGATAAAGGAGCCGATCATCCCGAGGTGAGTCGGATCCTGAATTCGAAGTGCTCGTGAGCTTCCCTGAATCGCTGCTATCGCAAAGCTTCTGGGCGAGAACCATGGATAAGATATTCACTCCCGAACAGCTCGATGTTTTCATTCGCACGGTATGGCGCGAAGGGGAAGACCATCATCGTGAACTGCCGTGGCGCTATATCGACGATCCTTATGCGGTGCTCGTCTCTGAGATCATGTTGCAGCAGACACAGGTTTCGCGTGTTGAGAAGCACTGGCGAGGTTTTTTGGAGCTTTTTCCTACGCTTGATGCGCTGGCATCCGCTGATGTCTCATTAGTGTTGGAGATGTGGCAGGGGCTTGGCTACAATCGTCGCGCGCTCGCGCTCAAGCGAACGGCAGAATGGTGCGCTGAGCACTATGAAGGCATGCTGCCCGATGATTATCAGGGTCTGCTTGCACTTCCTGGAATTGGACCTGCCACTGCAGGCGGAGTGATGGCCTTTGCCTTCCAAAAGCCCACGCTTTATCTTGAAACGAATGTGCGTACGGTGTTTTTGCATGAGCTCTTCCCTGGCGAAGAAGGGGTGAGTGACAAGCAGCTCGAGCCACTTGTGCTCGAGACCTGCAGCAAGGAAGATCCGCGTGGGTGGTATTATGCGCTGCTCGATTACGGTGCTCATCTTAAGTCGATTACGCCCAATCCTTCGCGAAGATCGAAGCACTACACCAAACAATCTGCTTTCGAAGGATCGAAGCGCCAAAAACGTGCCGAACTAGTACGCATCGTGCTTGCAGCTCCGGGTATCACGTTTGATGAGGCTAAACGTGAACTCGACAAGTTTGAAGCGAAGCGGGGTAGAGGAAGCGTTGAGCGCGCGCTTTTCGAAGAGTTGATCTCGAGTCTTTCTGCAGAAGGGTTCTTCTCCTTCGATGAAGATTCCCGAACTCTTCGATCCTAAACGCCACCACCAACGAGCGGGGATGCATTTGCGCGGCATCCCGTGTTAGGGTGCGCTAAATGGTAGGGTAGGAACCGAGGACTTTGACCTCATGAAGCTTTAGTCGCAGGCAATTGAGCGCTGTCTGTACATCCACATCACTTGTTGATCCTTCGAAATCAATGAAGAACATGTAGTCGCCTAATGCCTGTTTGGTCGGGCGTGATTGGATCTTCGTCAGATTGATATCGGCGTATGCGAATTCTGAGAGGATCATCAGAAGCGAACCAGATTTGTCCTGCTTCAAGCTAAGCAGAATAGAGGTCTTGCGTTGTTTCTCAGGAAAGACCTCAGGCATGCCTTGACGTGCGATCAGCGCAAAAGAGGTTTGATTGCCAAAATGGTCTTCAATATTCTCTTCATAAACCACTGCGCCATATAACTCCGCAGCGAACTTGTTTGCAATGCTTGCAATGCTTTTGTCGCCCATCGCTTTGCGTACGCCTGAGGCGGTCGAAGAAGCGGATGCAGTCGTGCGACCAGGGAAGTATTCAGTGATATAGCGACGACATTGCCCAATCCCTTGCGGATGCGAGACGATTGTTTCGATGTCAGTTACTTCTGCGTCTGGGTTGATCACGAGACAGTGGTGGATGTCGAGCACAGTCTCTGCGAGGATCTCGACGTTGGCGTGCGTCGCGAAATTATCGAGACAAGCGGTAACAGGGCCTTCGAGAGCATTCTCGGTTGCAACTACGCCATAATCGCAGCGGCCACGTTCAACATTATCGAAGATCTCTGTGAATGAGACGCACTCTATAAGCTCTGCATCTTCCAATCCGAGCTTATCCATGAAGCGATGAGTCGCTTCGTCGCTGTATGTGCCGGCTGGTCCTAGGTAGGCGATCTTGTATGTGGTGGCCATGGGTGCTCTTTTCAAATTCCTTAGTTTGTCTTGTGGGGTAATTGTAAACGAATCGATGGGCTTTCATCATTTTGCTACCGTTCGCCTGACAAATGGAACGGAACTTTTGAAGGGTTTGTGAGGATTACGGTATTTCTATGGATTGTGTTATTTCAAAAAAGCGTGGTAACACTTTCTTACCACTTGCGGGAATAACCGACGTTTTCCGATTTGGACCACATGTTTCTTGCTGGCAATGAACGAAAATGCTACTCAGAAGTTTTACTGGAAGAAGACACCCTTAAGGAGGTGTGCACATGGTAACAGAGGCTATCTCACCAGAGTTTCTGGCTAAGCTTGAAGCGCGTGGCGTTTCTCGTCGTAGCTTCATGAAACTTTGCGGCTCTCTCGCGGTTGCAGCAGGTCTTACCGAACTCGCTGCTCCTCGTGTTGCAGCTGCGATCGAGAACTCGGTCATTGGTGCTGAAGAAGGCAAGCTCTTTCCTGTGATCTGGATCGAGGGCGCATCCTGCACTGGCTGTACTGAGTCTTTCGCTCAAGGTGATTCTCCTGATCCTGCTTACATCGTTCTTGAAATGATCTCGCTCAACTATTGCGAGACCCTTTCTGCAGCGGCAGGCTGGTCCATGGAAGAAGCTAAAGAGCAGACGATCGAAGCAGGCAACTACATCCTCATTTACGAAGGTGCGGTATTGGAAGGTTGGGACGGTCAGGCGCTTCGTGTCGCAAACGAAGTCGGCACCGACATCCTTGCACATGCTGCAGAGAACGCGAATGCAGTCGTTGCCCTCGGTTCTTGTGCGGTGAATGGTGGCTGGATGGCCGCTTATCCCAACTCAGCTCAGGCTATTGGTGTTCAGGGTCTCTTGGACAAGCGTGGCATCGACACGCCAGTCATCAACATCCCTGGCTGTCCTGCAAACCCTGAGTGGGTCACTTCGGTGCTCGTCGACGTTTTGCTCGTCGGCCAGCTTCCCGAGCTCACCAACGAGAACAAGCCTAAGGTCATCTTCAATCAGACCGTGCATGACAACTGTCAGCGTCGCGGTCATTTCGAGAATGGCGAATTCGTCTACGCATTCGGCACTCCGGAAGAGAAGATGGGCTATTGCCTCTATCCAATGGGTTGCCGTGGCCCTCAGGTCAAGGCGAACTGCGGTATCGTGCGCTGGAACCGTCGTCGTTCCTGGTGCGTCGAGTCCGGCGGTCCTTGCATTGGCTGCTGCGTAGCTAACCCGAACAACCCGGGCGAGAACTGGGTCGAGACCAACACGCCGTTCCGTGCACGCTTCCGCGATCTGCGCATCGGCGGTGCTGTCGTTCAGCCTGAGGCCATCGCTTGGACGGTCACGGGCATCCTCGCTGCAGCGCTCGTCGTTCATGGTTTCGGCATGAAGAAGGCTGGTCGTACCGACGGCGGTGCTCCATTCGAGAAAGAACGCGAATGGGATAAGAAGCACCCCAATGAATCGATCGGCATCTACACCCTCGACGATAACTCGAAGGGAGGCAACTAATAATGGCACGTTCTATCATCGATCCCGTAACTCGTATCGAAGGTCACCTTCGCGTCGAGATGGAAGTCGAGAATGGCGTTGTTTCTGACGCTTGGGTCTCTGGTGGTTGCTTCCGTGGTATGGAACTCGTAGTCCAGGATCGTACTCCTGAAGACGCTGCACAAATCGTTCAGCGTATCTGCGGTGTTTGCCCGGTTTCCCACACCCACGCTTCCTCTATCGCTGCTGAGGCAGCATACGGCATTGTCATCCCGAATCAGGCACGTATCATCCGTAACCTGATCGAAGGCGGCCAGTTCCTCCACAGCCATATCCTGTGGCTCTACACGCTGGCAGCGCTCGACTATGTCAATCCGCTCAATGCGCTCAATGCTAACGTCGGCAAGGCTTACGACCTCATGGAGGCTGCAGGCACTTCTTGCAATACCGACCTCAAGACGCTCATGTCTACGCTCACCAAGTTCGCGAACAATGGTCAGCTCTCCATCTTCAGTGGTGGTTGGTTCCTCGACGGTCTTGCACCTGAGGCATTCAAGCTCGATCCAGAAGCAGACCTCATCTGTACCGCGCACTATCTTGAGGCGCTCAACATGCAGGCGAAGGCATCTGAGATCTGTGGTCTTATCGGCGGTAAGATGCCGCACGTTATGACTGTTGTTCCTGGTGGTACCGCATTCGTTCCGACCGAGGAAAAGCTTGACGAGCTCTATGCGATCACGCGCGAACTTCGCGACTGGATCGACTCCACCATGCTTCCTGACACCAAGATCATCGCTGCTGCATATCCTGAGGCGCTTGGCTTCGGTCGCGGTTGCGGTCGCTATGTCTCATGGGGTGTTTTCCAGCGTCCTAACTTTGAGATGGCAGATCGCTATATGCCATCTGGTGTTGTCGACACCAATGGTGGACTTACCCTTGAAGATGTCGATGAAGCTGCGATCAAGGAATACGTCGGCCACTCCTGGTATGTCGGTGATTCCGACCTGAACCCACGTGAAGGTGTTACTGACCCGCTGTACACTGAGTACTATGTTGCAGGCACTGAGCACGAGGAAAATGGTCATATGATCGGTACGGTCAACGACCGTTACACCTGGTCTAAGGGCCCAAGCTACAACGGCAAATGCATGGAAGCTGGTCCGTTCTCCCGCGTTCTTGCAGCTTATCTGCGTGGTGGCGAGAAGAATCAGTATATCGTTAATTCGCTTGACAAGCTCATGGCAGACCTCAACCTCACGCTTCCACAGCTCCAGTCCACGCTTGGTCGTGTTGCTGCACGTCAGGTCGAGTGCTCCTACATCGCTCACCTCATGGTCGAGTGGGTCGACGAGCTCATCGCTGCTCTCAAAGAAGGCGACAGCGAATACTTCCGCGCTCCTGAGCATCTCACTGGTTCTGGTACGGGCTTCTGGGAGGCACCTCGTGGCGCTCTCTATCACACCGAGCATGTCGACAACGGTCGCATCACTGGTTACCAGATCATCATTCCTACTACCTGGAACATCGCTCCTCGTAATGCAGAGGGTGTTCGTGGTCCTATGGAGCAGGCTCTTATCGGTACGCCAGTCGACAATGTTGATGCTCCGATCAATGCGCTTCGTACTGTTCACAGCTACGATCCGTGTACTGCTTGCGCTGTTCATGTTTCTGAACCTGCAACAGGCAAGCACTTCGAAACCGTTACAAGCCCTTGGGGGGTGAGGTAAATGGCACACCTCGCACATTATAAGCAGGCCCATCCATTGCCTATGAAGGTCACTCACTGGGTGAACCTCTGCTGCATGGCGCTTCTTATCTTGACCGGCTTTTTGATCCATTTCCCTTTCTGGGCGGGTCTGACCGGCGTTGCTCGTGGCGTTCATGTCTTCTGCGGTATGGTACTGGTTGTTAACTGCATCTTGCGTATCATCTTTGCTTTCATGTTCCACTCTGCTCCTACGGGCGGTACGCGTAACATGGTTCGCGATTACAAGACCTACCTTCCTCAGGCGGATAACAAGCACCAGCTCATTCCGTGGATCAAGTACTACTTGTTCATCAAGAAGGATCATCCTCTGTCAGCGAAGCTTGGCGTGCCTCAGAAGCTCTCCTATCTCTTCGTTTGTCTGCTGATCTTTGTCATGGGCTACACTGGATTCTGCCTCTGGATCCCGACCGCGTCTTGGGATTTCTTCGCTGCAGGTACTGCAGCAGTGGGCGGCATGATGTCGATGCGCATCATCCACTACTTCCTCATGTTTGTCTTCATCTGCTTCTCGATGATCCATATCTATCTGGTATTTATCGAGGGTACGGCAAATGCTAAGAACATGCTTGCTGGCAAAGAGCATGGCGGTTTGGTTTATGACCCAGAGCGTCATTGCATTGTTGGCGAAGACCATAGCGTAGGCGAGCACTAGTCTGTTCGTCTTAAGCCGGCCGATAAAGGCAGGCGCACTTCCAAGGTGTTGTCCTAGTGACACGGTAGCGTGAAGTGCATGACCGTAAGGTTGTTGAAAGGACTCGATTCGTCGAGTCCTTTCTTTTATTACCGTGTGATAGGGTTGAGCAAGGTCGGATCTTTGCTTTTTGCAACAAAATCGGTCAAAACTGCAAGAGATTGTCGATTATACGTACAAAATAGCCCTGATTCTGCTTTCAAAACCGTAAAATTCTGACCGAAGTCAAAAGCTGCTCACAAAACCCCAGGTCGCATTTCGCTGTTTTCCCCAGAATCCCGTTCAGCGTGTATACAAGCGCAAATCACAAGCAAAAAATCGCGAAACTAGTGCGTAGGATGCTAGTTGGACGAAAAGTGAATCACGTGCATATCGCTTTGCCTGTATCATAGGAGAGAAATCTCGAGAGATGTATTGAGAATCAAACAATATGTTATAGAGCGATGCATCAAGACAGGGAGAGATAGAGCGGGACAGAGAGAGATAAAAGATACCGTGAATGAAGCTAATGACAGAGAGGTGCTGTTCGTGAAAAAGGAAGAAAAGCAGGAAAAAGCGCATCGTGAAGAGCTTATGAAAGGTCTTCTTCCCATTAATCTTGCTGCCCTATTCATGCCTCCGATTTGGGGGCCTGCAAACGGCATTTGGATCACGATCCTCTATTATCCGCTCTGGTTATTTGCAGACAATCTCTTCTACGAAGCTTTTACGAATCCTACTACCTTAAGCGTTGTATTCTCAATCGTGGTCGCGCTTTTGCTCGCGGTTGTTACGATCGTCTTTGCGCGCGTTTCGCAAGGTTATGCGTGCGAGCGCGCGATCAACATGGGCAAGACGAAGGAATGGTACATCAAGCGTCAGCGTGTCTGGGCAGCTGCGATGGGTATCCTTGCTGTAGTGATGATCGCACTTGCGACCTTCTATAACCTTGCCATTCGCCCTGGTATGCCACTTGCCTAGGCATTGGCGGGGAAGGGTTCTCTATGAAGATCGCGGTCTTTTGCGTAGGCAATCGTTTGATGCTCGATGATGGTATTGGGCCTGCTGTTTATGATGAACTAGTTGAGCGCTATGAAATTCCTGAAAATGTCGACCTGTATGATCTTGGATGTATGACCATGAAGCTCATTTCAAAGGTTGATGAATACGATCTGATCATCACGGTTGATGCTGTTGATGGAACAGGCGCAGAAGCTGGGACGGTGTTTCGCTATCGGCCTGATGATCTCGCGCGTACTACCTCAGCTATGGCTTCTCTTCACGAATTAAAACTCGTTGATCTCTTTGATGCTGCACAGCTTTTGGGTCATTCGTGCGAGGGTATTTGCTATGGTATGCAGATCGAGAATATGTCTCCTGCAGAGCTAACTGAAGGACTCACCCCGAAGGTTTTTGAGCGGCTGCCGTTTCTGACGGAATCTGTCGTTGCTGAACTTGATCGCAGAGGTGCGAAACTCACGCCGAAACAGGCTTAAAACGAGGGCTTAAAAATGCCTTATAAAACCCCATCAACGAATTCGCCGATGGGGTTTTGAGTCGTTTTCGTACTATTTATAGGAGCGATGGTCTCGATAGTTGGCAAGATACTGCGTGAATTCTTTAGAAGTGTCAGAATTGCCGATGCGCCACATCTTATGATCGATGATCGTACTCTTGAATCCGTAGTAAGAGTCGATGTAGGCGATCAGCTGATCGAGTGCCTCAAGCTGGGCTTTTGGATACGCTTCGCCCGTACTGCCGTTATGGACAAGCTCGATACCAACTGAGTAGCTGTTCATGCCGTAATCATTGCTCCATGAATTACCGACTGTGCCTCGTTTGTCATCTCGACTTTCATCGGTTACGCCGAATTTCACATTATGTCCTGCAGTTCCCCAGCCAGCATGATGCGCGATCTGGTCGAGCGGAACACATTGCACGATCGTGCCGTCCTTGCCGATCACGAAGTGTGCTGCAACGAGCTTTCCGTTGCTTGCCCAGCCATTGATGACATTCTGCGGGGTCCCGCCGCCTTCGGTATCATGGATCACGATGTACTTTTGATATTGGGCAGTCTTTGTGCCGTGAGAGAATTGCGAGCGGATGTCTTGAATGATATTGGCTTGTACCCAGACGCCATTAGCGCCAACATAATACTTTCCGCCGTCGACCCAAGCATTGGTAGCCATTGCACCATCGGAACCAAGCCAGTACCATTTGCCGTTGTCTTTGAGCCAGCCAGTTTGCATGACACCATTTGCATCCGCGTAGAACCAGGTTCCTCCGAATTTCTGCCAGCCTGTGAGCGTGTTGCCGCTTGCATCTTTCAAGATGACGTTATCGCCCTCAAAGATGCCGATGGTTGTGATCGCGCCTGATGAAGATGCGTAACCGCATGCATTGCCATCGAGCTTTATTTGACAATCTGCTTGCATGGCCCCACTTGAAGTGAAGGAATACAGCGCACCGTTGATGGTTGCCTTCGCATTCGCGAGCATCAAAGCATCCTTGTCAGCTTGCAGCCAATACCATTTACCGCCACTCTTAAGCCAACCGGTTTTGAGCGCACCTGACGAAGTCGCATAATACCAGCCCTCAGAGAGCTGTACCCATTTGTTTGCGTACATCGCGCCTGAGGTGTTTGAGATATACCAAGAAGCGCCCACGTTGTACTTACCAGTTTTCATAGCACCGTTCGAGGGATCGAGGTAGTACCATTTGCCACTACTCTTGAGCCATCCTGTGGTCATGGCACCCGAGCTTTTGTAGTGATACCAGGTGCCTTCTTCCCGGTTCCAACCGGTCTTCATTGCGCCTGATGCGGTAAGGAAGTATGTTGCATTTCCGATCGTACGCTTGCCAACAGCCATCTTGTTGCTCGAAGGATCAAGGTAGTACCATTTACCACCAGTTTTGACCCAACCGCTCTTCAGTGCTCCAGATTGGCTGGCATAGTACCAATCGCCTTCGGATTTGAACCAACCGCTCTTCATGTCACCGTTGGCCGGGTCGAGATAATACTTGACGTTTTTGATGGTCTTCCAGCCCGTTTGCATCTTTCCGTTTGAAGGGTCAAGGTAATACCACTTATTCTTCACTTTCTTCCAGCCCTGAGCCATCGTACCCGACTGTTCGAAGTAGTACCATGCACCGTCTGTTTCGAGCCATCCAGTTTTCATGATGGCAGTGCTCGGATCAAGGTAATAGATCTTGTTGTTTATCTTCGCAAAACCAGTGATCGCATCCTCGTCAACGAGATACTTCCATCCAGCAGAAGTTTTCTCCCAGCTGCCTGTTGCAGGTTCGCTGATGGAGGGATCTTGAGAGGTGCTTTCATTGTCGGCATGCGCTGGTAGAGAGGTAAAACTTACGCAGAGCATCAAGATGAATGCGAGGCTGATCGCAATAGGGAAGGTCTTGCGGAGAGTTTTTAGATTCATGTGATACCTTTTCTTCGGGGCGATCGTGTTTCTTAATCACGCTCGAGCAAATAGGACGTGGCAGTGGAAGCCTCAAGGGACTCAGCTACAAGAACAGGTTCTTCTTCTGCTACAGGTGTTGATACCGGCTCTTTTGCGGATGCGGAAGGCGCTTCAAGGGTCGCTGCAGTGAGCGTCTTGTGACCTTCGAGCGGGATGAGAAAGTCGAAGATCGGAAGGACCCTATTGAATAAAGCGATGATGACGCCAACAAAGAGCGCGGAGATGATCGTCCCTTCACGTACGCCGAACAAGCCGCCCATCACGAAGAGGGAGATTGCTGCGCCGATTACCGTTTGGGATGTATCAAAGGCAACTTTTAGCTTGGGGAAGGGAAGCTTGGTCGCACTTGCAATAGCGAGCACCACACCTTCGCCAGGGAGTGTAAGAATAGATGCTTTGACCTGCAAGAATATACCAAAAGCAGTCATGAAGCATCCGAGCGCCATACAGAAGAACTCAAAACCATAATTTGGCATCGGGATGGAATTGCAGACAGGGACGAAAAGGTCGATCATCGCTGAAAATACAAAGACGAAGACCACCTGGAGCCATTGAATGGGTTGAAAATTGCGGCGTAGGATAGCTACTTGAATAAGGATGAGCAGCACATTGAAAAGGAAGGTCCATACTCCTATGCTCCATACGGTTGCGAAGCTCAGCACCGCAGGTATGCATGAGATAGGCGACGTGCCAAGACCCGAAGCACGCGTAAGCGCGACTGAGGCAGCGACGAATGCAAGACCAATGAGCATGACGATAAGTCGCAAGATCATATTAGGAGCTGGTCTATCGAAGAATTGGTTCCAGCGCGATGCAAGATTCACAGGTACTCTTTTCTCTTATATGCTCGTGAAAGAAATATGCTTGTTTCATTGTATGCGCGAACAGGCCAATAGTGTGTGCTATCTGGCGTTTTTTACGTAAAAGGGGCTCGTGGGGCATAGGTCGTTTAGGAAACACTCGGCACACCGTGGTCGCCGTGCAATGCAGATCTCGCGACCGAAGAGCACCCATTGGTGATTGATCGGGCCCCAGCATTCACGCGGATAGAGCTTCAGGAGATCTTGTTCGGTCTTGAGCGGAGTATCAGCGTTAGAGAACTTCAAACGGTGTGCGATACGGAAAACATGCGTGTCGACCGCAATGCCTTCAACGATTCCGAAGCCTTCGTTCAATACGATGTTGGCGGTCTTGCGCCCGACACCAGGGAGCTTTTGGAGGCTTTCCATATCCTGAGGAACCTCGCCGCCAAAATCGCTCATGATCATTTGGGCGCAGGCAACGCAATTCTTTGCTTTGTTGCGAAAGAAGCCGAGCGAATGAATCATGTCCGCTACTTCCTCAACGCTTGCTTGAGCCATCGCTTCAGGTGTCCCAAAGCGCGCGAAGAGGGCAGGAGTCACCTTATTGACATTCACATCGGTGGTCTGCGCTGAAAGCGCAACGGCGATAGTGAGTTCGAAAGGAGTGCGGTAGTGCAATGCGCATTCAGGTTCGGGATAGTGAAGAGCCATGCGCCTTTCAACTTCGAGTGCACGTTGTTCCTTGTCAGCTTTCTTCTCTCGTGCCATGCGTTACCCCTCTGCCTTCTCGACCGTCCTCATATTGTATCAGGCAAGCAAACGAGACAGACATCAGGATAGGTAGGGCATTATGTTGTTGTTGCGTGGCGAATCAGTAACGAGTGCGCGAGGTGGCGCGGTGCTCTGATAGACTGGTATCCGCTGATTGCCGCGAAATGCGGCTTTTCGTGTTGGTGAATCAATTGCTTGCTGCGCAGTGTTCCTTTTGGCTTAGACCATCCTGAGCGCTGTGGAGCTTCGTTTCGATCGAAAGGGCCCCTATGCTCATCGACCTCTTATCGCAGACCTTGAAGCGCTCTGGTGCGCTTGATAACTTTTGGGGCAAGCTCGATGCGAATGAAGACGCGACGATCGGCGTTGCTTCGTCGGCGCGCCCCTTCTTGGTTGCTGCTCGCTTTGCGCTTCATCCACAGCCTACATTAGTAGTAGTACCTGGCGATGAAGCTGCAGAGACGTTTGCGCGTATGCTTGGCGCCTACATTGGCGAGGAGCGTATTTATCTCTATCAAGAACGAAAAGATAACCCTTTCGTGCTCGATGCGCCAGGGAATGCGAAGGAGTATCAAAGGCAAGCTCGCGAATCTGCGCGAAGACTTGAAGCGCTTTGGGCATTGCAAAGTGGCCAGGAGTGCGTGGTAGTCGCTTCTGCTCGTGCTCTTCTGCGCAAGGTCGCTCCCGCTTCTGCACAAACTGCCCGTCCGCTCGCTTTGCGGGTGGGTGAAGAACTGTGCGATCAGGGGATCGAGGGCGTTGTAGATTACGAGAGCTTGATCGACACGCTCGTTGCGATGGGCTATGAGAATACGGGAAAGCTCGATGGGCCAGGAAGCTTCTGTATACAGGGCGGAACGATCGATATCTACGCGGGCAATCTTGTCAATCCAGTGAGACTCGATTTCTTCGGTGATGAGCTGGAGGAGATTCGCAGCTTGCTTCCAGGCACAGGACAATCATTCTCTTCACGTGAGACAGTCGAGATCTTTGCTGTGCGTGAATTTCCGATCACCGAGCAGGGCGCAAGGCATGCAAAAACACGGCTTGTGCCGCAATCAACAACAACGCCTCTTTATCGTGATCTACTTGATGCTCTTGATAATACTGAGATCTTTGTACCGAGCACTCTTTTACCATACGTGTTTGAGCAGACTACGAGCATGGGCGACTATTTGCCCGATAATGCGCTCACGGTAGTGGTCGAACCACGAAGCCTCGTTGACGATGCGCTTCATTATCGTGATGAGCTCATGAAGAAGACCGATGCATCGATGTTGCTCTTAGAAGAGCTCTTCTTCACGCCGCAAGAGCTTGATTTTGGCGCGAATCAACGTGCGACGTATGTTTCGATCATGCGCATCGGCGTTGAATTAGATGACGAGATCGTGGTAAAACGCGTTGATGTAGCAGGAGATGGCGAGAAGCTTTTCGGCAAGCTCTATTCTCTGACACAGCAAGGCTTCACGGTCGTGTTCTCAGTTCCGCATTTCCGTGCCCGCCAAGAGATGAAGCTCGAACTTGTCGATCGAGGCATTCCGATCAAAGAAGAACTTGATGTGCTGACTTTGCCTAATGATGGCGAGATGCCTGAGAGACTGGCTCAGGATGCATCGGACGATAGCGCGTTTGAGCCGCGCGAAACGAAGTTGCGTCGTGGTGTGGTGAATATCGTCGATGTGGATATTCCGCTTGGTATGATCTTTCCTGCTGCAAAACTTGCGTTAGTGTCACTTGCAGATACGCAGGGCAGCATGTCTGTGCGCTCATCGAAACGTGTGGATGTGACAGAGATCACCTTCCCTTATAAGCCAGGCGATTATGTTGTGCACGCACATCATGGGGTGGCATTCTTTCGCGATCTAGTGCGTCGTGACATCGGCGGGATCGAGCGAGATTATCTGCTCTTGGAATATGCGGAAGGAGATAAGCTCTATGTTCCAGTCGAGCAGTTCGATCGCGTGACACGTTATGTGGGTCCCGAAGGCGCAAGTCCGCGCTTGACGCGATTAAACACTTCGGATTGGTCGCGAGCGCTTGGTCGTGCCCGCAAAGCAACCAAGCAACTTGCCTTTGACCTGGTCGATGTCTACACCCGTCGTAGCGCGACAAAAGGATACCAATATAAGGAAGATACTCCTTGGCAGCACGAGATGGAAGAAGCGTTCCCGTATCAAGAGACCCCCGATCAGCTGGTCGCGATCGCAGATATCAAGACTGATATGCAATCGATTCACCCGATGGATCGACTTGTGTGCGGCGATGTTGGCTTTGGCAAGACCGAGGTGGCGCTTCGAGCAGCATTCAAGGCAACGCAGGATAAGAAACAGGTGATGGTGCTTTGTCCGACCACCATCTTGGCACAGCAACACTACACTACATTCAAGGAGCGCTTTGAGCCGTTCGGTGTGCGCGTTGAAGTTCTCTCTCGCTTCAGAACCCCTGCTCAGCAAAAAAGAACGCTCGAAGATTTTGCGAACGGAGATGTGCAGGTATTGGTGGGCACGCATCGGTTGCTCTCGAGGGATGTAAATCCGAAGGATCTGGGTCTTGTGATCATCGACGAAGAACAACGTTTCGGCGTGGGTCATAAAGAACAGTTAAAGAACATGCGTGAGTCGATCGATATCCTTACGCTTTCTGCGACCCCTATTCCGCGCACGATGCAGATGGGTCTTTCGGGCGTACGAGACATGAGTTTGATCATGACGCCACCTGACGATCGTAGACCCGTCGAGGTGCATGTAGGAGAGTGGGATCCTGATGTGGTCGCGGATGCGATTGCGTGTGAGCTCGACCGCAAGGGGCAGGTCTACTATGTCAGCAATCGAGTGCGTTCAATCGATGATGCGGTCAAGCGTGTACGTGAAGCAGCTGGCGAGGCGCGTATCGGCATAGCTCACGGCAAGATGTCGAAAGAAGAGCTTGAGATCGTCATGGAAGACTTCTCGGCGGGAGAGATCGATGTGCTGGTTGCAACCACGATCATCGAAAGCGGGATCGACAATCCTCATACCAACACGCTCATCATCGAGGATTCTCAGCGTTTGGGCCTTGCACAAATGTACCAGTTGAAAGGCCGTGTGGGTCGCTCTTCAACACAGGCATACGCGTATTTCTTATTCCCTGATAATGTGCCGCTGACTGAAGAGGCACGCGATCGTTTGACTGCGATCGATGAGAATGCCGATCTGGGTAGCGGTATGCGGATCGCGATGAAGGATCTCGAGATCCGTGGTGCTGGTAGTATCCTGGGCGCAGAACAGAGTGGCAATATGTCGGCAGTGGGATTCGATCTGTATGCTCAGATGTTAGCTCAAGCGGTCACGCTCACGCGCGAAGGCGAGAGCGTGGGCGATAACTATCTACCCGATGCGCTCTCTGATATTGTTATCAACGTGCCTGATCATACCTACATTCCTGAAGAATATGTACCTGATGCTGATGAGCGTGTATCGTACTATCGCAAACTTGCGAGTGCGGATACGATCGAATACGTGGACGCGCTTTTCGAAGAGTTGGTGGCAAAGCATGGAGAGATGCCTCCCGCTACGCTCAATCAGTTCCAGAAGGCGCGATTAAAAGCTTTTGCTCATGAGCACAACATCGAATCGATCTCGGTTACGGGAGGAAAGCTCGTAGTTGAGCCGATCACGATCTCGAAAGCTCAGGCTTCTGCACTGCGCAAGAAGGCGGGGCGCTATCTTGCTGATAAGAAGAAGCTCATCGTGCCAATGCGTGCGGTCGGCGAGAGCGAAGATGCTACGACGCTCACCGCTGTGCATGGCTTTCTGGAATCGCTTTACGAACGCAAAGAGGATACTGCGAAAAGGTCTTGACCACCCTTTTGAACAGCGCTTAAAGTACTCTCTCAAGGCATTTGAGATCAGACTGGAATAATAGCTGGTGATGTGTGCGTGATCGATAGAGTTTTACTTGAAGAGCACTACGAGAAAGCCTCTCCAAAGAAACTTCCCATTAGAGCAAAAGTCGGTAGTGTTGAATCGTTGATGCCGATTAGTCGGGCTATTCGACAGGGAAGTAGGCTGGAGACGACGAGTATCAGCGGCCTTTCGCTAGAGGGTGCAGATATAAGCGAGCTCGAGGTGCTGAAATGTCGTTTGATCAACTGTGCGCTCCAGCAGTGTGATCTTGCCGGCTCGATGTTCGAAGATGTGGTCTTTGTAAATTGCGATCTTTCTAATGCAATCATTGAGTCCGCTGGATTTCGACGATGCGAGTTTGTGAACTGCAAGTTCACAGGCGCTTCATTTGCTGGATCGATCTTCTCGCGCTCCAGACCTTTTCCAAACATGCGCGACTAGCTGCGATGAGCCGTGCAGACGAATTGCGCAACGTTGGTGCCAAGCTCGTCTACGATATCGACTGTGTAAAAGCCGACGCTGCGACCGCCTTTATTGGTGCTTCCTGTTGCGATGAGCTTCTCGCCTTTGGCAGGGGAGAAGAAACGGATCGTACAATCGATCGCAACGGTAGGTTTGTTGTCCAAATTCGAAATGACCGCCATGGTGAAATCTGCCAGTGTGAACATCGCGCCACCCATCACGGTTCCATTTGCATTCAGATGATCTGGGGTGATGGGCATTTCGCAAATAGCATGGTTCGCACGGGCTTCAACGATCGAACATTGTGCCTGCGCAGCGAATTTATCCTGCGCGAAATACGCACGGATCTCTTCTAAGGAATTGGACTCGTCTACCATGTTTACTCCTTCACTCATTCGTTTTCTCGTTCAAAAAGATAGTAGCATTTGTCTCAAAGAGATAGGCTGCGCCAGTAGGGCAGTAGAGCGCACAATTCCCACACGCGATGCACAGGAGTGGATCGATCTCGATCGCCTGGTCGCTCTCGAGCGATCGCGCGCCGGAGGGGCAATGCGAGAAGCATGGTTCGTAGCAATGCTGACACCGCGATTCGTCGACCGCTGCGAGGTAGCGCGGAATATTCGTAGCAATAGCGGGGTGTTCCTGTACGGTATTCGCGATCATATGAAGACGTGGCCAAACCTTCTTGATGGGCAGCTCGACTGTGGAAGGCACATGCTGATGGTGATGCGCGTTGGTGGCGTGTCCTTTAGCGCGCATATGCTCGGTGCGAGTGTGGTAGTTTGCGAGCGTTTCGGAGTTGCGTTTGCGGTGTTTGCCTGAGGCGATATCCTCCACTTCGTTGATGAGCGAACTTGCCACACCACGACGAAGGAATTCATCGTCGGTCGCATCGAAGAAGCGCGTGAGGATGTCGGCCTTTTCGGGCAGGTGGTCGGCTCGTCCCATGTGGATTTGCGACCACTGCTCGCCGAGGTTTACGGCGCTCGTAAAGAAAGCCCGTGCATCGTCGCCAGCAACGGGGCAATCTTTGCAGAGCGAGAAATTGCAGTAGATCTGAATATGGGGCGTCACCTCGAGTGCTGAAGCCCAGAACTCGGGTGCGACCGCGCCGATGCAAGGCAAAACGATGACATTTGGATGAACCTCGAAATCATCAGGAATCTGGTCGTAACAGGTGAAGAAGACAGGATCTCCGTCTGTAGAGAGACGGCGAACTTTCTCAAGGAGGTCGTTCATGGTAATGCGCTCGGTTACGAACGCATCGCATAAACCGCAACATAATCCACAGCGCGTGCAATAGGCGGCATCGATACGAGGTGTGCCTGTCTGGTCGAATGAGATCGCATCATACGGACAGACGAGCGTACAGCGCTCACAGGTGCTTCCTGCGAGTCGCGTGCAGAATCCAGAAAGCACGGTAATTGCGAAGCGCTCTTCTGTATCGTTGTCGCGAGGCTCCTTTGGGCTTGGTGGCTCTACAGCTTGGATGGAAGCAGGTAGGCCTGAAGGAGAGCCCTGTGCGAATGCTTCGAGAGCAGCGCTTGAGATGGGTATGCTCTTGTCTTCGCTCATAGATGCCTTTCGGCCGAGATAGAGGACTGATCTTGACTTGGTGAACGCGAGGCGCGGCCTTCATAGGGAGCGGTGTCGCGTTCAGTGGATCCTATGCTCCGAACACAGTGTCGAGCGTGTAGTCGATGCGTGCAAGTACATCTTCGCGCTTCATAAGTTCGATGCTCTCGAAGAGCGGAGGGGAAACCTGCGAGCCTGTGACGGCAACGCGGATGGGTTGGAAGATGAGCTTGGCTTTCAGATCAAGCTTCTCGGTCAGGCCGCGCACGGTATCTTGCAATGGATCGCATTCCCAGGGAATCGATTCATCGGCAAGGATCGCGCGCACTTCGCGCAGTACCTCATCAGCACGACAACCTTCTTTCAAAAGATTCTTAGCAACTGATTTTTCGTCGAGTGTGACACTCGGACCATCGAAGATGAAGGCGAGCTTCTCAGGAGCTTCGGTAAGACGCTTCATGCGCTCAGAAACAAGCGGGTAGAGCTTTTCGAACCAGTCATGGTTCTGCTCGATCTCTTCAGCGCTTGCAAGACCTGCTTCGATGAAGAATGGAGCGACCGCATCGACCCATGCAGCTGCTCCCATGTTCTGGATATAGACACCATTCATCCAATCGAGCTTCTCGTCATCAAGGATGGCATCTTTGCGCGTGACGCGATCGAGTGAGAAGTGCTTCGTGAGCGTATCGCGATCGATAATGGTGGTCTCGCCATCGAGTGACCAACCAAGGAGCGCGAGGAAATTGATGAGCGTATCGGGTAGATAGCCAAGGTCTTGATACTGCTCTACCGATGTGGCGTTGCGGCGTTTGGAGAGCTTGCGACCATCGGATCCAAGGATCATAGGAAGGTGTGCGAATACGGGTACATCGTAGCCGAGCGCCTCATAGATGAGGATCTGACGCGGCGTGTTCGAAAGATGGTCGTCACCACGGATGACATGCGAGATGTTCATGTTGGCATCGTCGCAGACCACTGCAAAGTTATAGGTAGGGGTACCATCGGAGCGTACAAGGATCATGTCATCCATGACCTCTGCGGGAAAACTCATATCGCCATACACAGCGTCCTTGAATTCGATCATGCCGCGATCCAGTGGTACTTTCAGCCGCCAAACGTATGGCTCACCTGCATCAATACGTGCTTGTGCTTCTTTTGGATCGAGCGAACGACAGGTGCGGTCGTAACCCGAATAGCCGCCTTCGCTCGCTTCAGCGGCAGTGCGTTTTGCATCGAGCTCTTCTTTTGTGCAGAAGCACGGGTAGACCATGCCGCGCTCTTTGAGGCGCTCGAGTGCAACATCATAGGTATCGAAACGTTCGGTTTGAAGATAAGGGCCGAAATCACCACCGACTTCAGGGCCTTCATCCCAATCGAGACCAAGCCACTTCATGGCGCGTAAGATGATCTGCTTGTTTGCTTCGGTCGAACGTTCTGGGTCGGTATCTTCGATGCGCAGGATGAATTCTCCGTCATTTGCGCGGGCAAACGCCCAGTTGTAGATCGCAGTGCGCGCGCCGCCGATATGGAGTTCTCCTGTAGGGGAGGGTGCGAAACGGACGCGGACGGGTTTTCCAGAAGCAACGGTCATCTTGATCCTCGATCCTTTCTTAATAATGAACTGGTTGTAATTTTACCTCGCTCGCTGGTGTGCGCGTATCTATTTTGGGCGAGCAGGGTCGTATCGTTACCTAGCAGGCAAGTCTTCTGTCTTATGTTAGGGGCTATCGCTTCACGAACCTTCCGATGAAGCAAACGATGAGGCAGGCCAGGATACTAACTAGAACCCACGTGATGCCCATCCCCATCCAAAATGCTTCAGGGAAGAGTGTGATCAGCAGTGAGTCAGCCGGGAAAAGCCAAGTACCACCTGCGAAAAAGAGCTTATGGAGCTCAGTGAAGAGCGAGTCAAAATCGACGAAGGCCCAGATACCAAGCACAGCAATGATGCCGATCACCGCAAGCGGGGTTACGAACATGATCCATCCTGCCAGTTTGCGGCGTCTGCGCAAGATAAGCAAGATGATACCCACAAGAGCGAACACTAAACTCAAGATGATAGTGATGCGCGAAGTGGTGAAGATAGGAATGCAATCCTGCAAATGATCGAGTGCGCTTCCTGGAAGCGTGTAGATCGAGATGAGGTTGCCGACACCAAAACCGCCAGCAGCAAGATTGCTCCCGATGTTTTGACCAGTATTTCCCGCTTGGATGTCTTGTTCAACACTTGGGAAGTTCTGCGTCAGTGCACCTTGCACGGTATCTTCGAGCAACTCACGACCAGTATTGTCGATGGAGAAGGAGCGGATAGCTTCAGCAAGTTCTTCCATGGTCTCTTGCGGATAGGTTGCGTCGTCCCAGCCCGAGAAATTGTTCCCGAGCAATTGGGTGGTTTGGGGCATCATGCATACAACAAGACCTGAGCCAAAAAGTCCGAATGCCAAGAGCGCAGCTGTGAGAGCCGCGATCACCATGTCGATCGTACGTTTCACCATGAATGATACCTAGTCAAGTACGCGGATCGTGGCAGCAGTGATGCCATGGTGCTCTTTGCTGATCTCAGGAAGCGGTCCTAAACGCGAGAATATCCCTTGGAATGTGCCGTTGAAGAGATAGAGGCCGCTGATGTTGTTATAGGGGATCCCGCGCAACGGCGCTTCACCATCGTTTGCTTGCATGAAGCCCTGTTCAATAAGCCAAGCAGTATCGGCGGCAGGGGGAAGCGTATTGGTCTTATAGGGCGTGATGTAGCGTTGTACCAGAAACGGTGCGCCTGCAGCTCCATTGGCAAAACGATCGATGAGCTCGTTCCATTTCTCAGACGTGCACGAAATACCTGCGTAAACATCGCGTGCGCCGTAGGCATCGGTGGGTTTGATGATCCAGGCATCCTTATTGTTTCGAATGGCTGCTAGATCGCAATCTTCATCAGTGAGGAAATGCGTGAGAGGAATCTGCTCTTCGACAAAGGCGTTCTCTTCATCAGTCAGGAATGCCTTTGTGAGCGGATGGCGCAGTGCTTCGAAGATCTGCTTATCATGGACGATATGGCCTGAAAAGGCCCCAATAAGCGCAACAGCTCCAGCGCGTACGGCAGCGATGAGGTCTTGCGTTTCGTCCCAATGTTCGATCACATCGTTGGTGACGCTTCGGCGCCAGATCGCATTCACGGGTTGACCCTGGCTATCGCGCAAAGTGGTGCCATCGAAACGCAGATTGCGTACATCTTCGACCACGCATTCGTAGCCCGCTCGTGCGAAGTAGCCGCAGAAGATACGAAATTCATCGACCACGCCTACATCAAGATAGTCGCAGATCGCGAAGCGTGGATGCTCGACCTTATTCTCGAACGTGTTGTAGATGGAGATGAACTCCTTCACCCACGTTTCAAATAGCTCACAGCTTTCGATACGATGCTTCTTAGCAAAGGTGATGAACGTCTCGCTACCCTCGATGCTGTGCACGATCTCGCGGTCCTCGTTGAGTCCTGCCGATCCATCGCCGTTTATTTCGCAAAACGCGCTTTCGAGTGTGTCTTCATTCAGGAAGATGTCGACGCGGGCGAAAGGGAGCACTGCATCATAGCCGCGGGGGAGAAGAGCTAGTTCGACCAGACGTTGGTCATAGTCGAAGATCTTGCGATAGCTCGCATCGCTGCGATAGCGTTCGATCACTTTGCAAAGTATCGTATGCGTTGTTTCTGCAATGAAGCGGAAGCGATCCCAAACTTCGGTATTGTAAAGACGCGGAATAAACGATGCGCCCACTACGCGATGATGCACGATCGCGCTTGATTGTTCCATATAGGCTTGTGCAGCTTCTCTACCCGCAACATCACCATCAAGCGAATTCATGATGTCGAAATATTCCTGTGTGAGCATCTTGTCGCTTTTCATGAGTAGCCTTTCTGGTGGATCGCCTGTTTTTCGATCATAGATTCTGTCTGGACCAAAGGCGATCGTTGTTTATTTCATTCATGGTAGCGCAAGCCGATTGATCTTGAGCAGATCGCCTCGAAAGCTCCCAACAATAAGGTGACGATTGTTGCATAAAACCACTTGATATCTTTCTTTTAGTGGCATAATGGTAAAGAGCAATTCATCGATTGCTCTTTTTGATTTCTGGGGAAAAGGAATGGGTCTATACAAGAAAGAGGGTCTTCTATGAAAGCTAAGGACCGCATCAAAAAGGCAGCCATTACGAAGCTGATGAACTATCTGCTTGAGGATCCGGAAAAAAACATCAATAAGATCATGGACACACTTGATAAGCTGGTTCCAAATGCTTTGTTTCCGCAACAGCGCGAAGCTATTCGCAATTCGATCGAGACCAAAAACAATTGGTACCAGCTTATTATGAAGGTCATGGATCTGAATCCTGAGATGCGCGACGAGCTTTTAAAGGCCTTTATCGTTGATGCGAACCTTTTAGCATGGGGTACGCAAGAACAGAATCGCGATAAGTACGAATGTAATATCCCTTGGGCTATCTTGCTCGATCCTACAAGTGCATGCAATCTACACTGTACTGGTTGCTGGGCAGCTGATTATGGTCATGCACTCAATCTTTCCTATGAAGATATCGATTCGATCATCACACAAGGAAAAGAGCTTGGTGTTCATGTCTACATCTATACTGGCGGCGAGCCGCTGGTGCGCCAGAAGGACCTCATCAAGCTCTGCGAAGCCCACCCCGATTGTGCATTTCTCTGCTTTACCAATGCAACGCTCATCGACGAAGATTTCTGCCAAGAGATGATACGTGTTAAGAATTTCGTTCCAGCCATCTCGGCAGAAGGAGACGAGGCATCAACGGATTCTCGCCGTGGCGATGGTGTTTATCAAAAGGTCGATCAGGCGATGGATCTTTTGCGTGCACACAAACTTCCTTTCGGTGTTTCCATCTGCTATACCTCGGAGAATTCACCGAGCGTTACCAGTGAAGAATACTTCGACTGGTTGATCGATAAGGGCGCACTGTTCGCTTGGATCTTTACCTATATGCCAGTAGGCAAAGATGCTCCGACTAGCTTGATGCCCACCCCTGAACAGCGCGAGAAGCTCTATTTATTTGTCGACAAGATGCGTCAGACTAAGCCACTATTCACGCTCGATTTCCAGCACGATGGCGAATACGTTGGTGGTTGCATTGCGGGTGGTCGTCGCTACTTGCATATCAATGCAGCAGGTGACGTTGAGCCCTGTGTGTTCGTGCACTATTCGAATGCGAACATCCACGATTCTTCGTTGCTGGATTGCCTTCGTTCCCCGCTGTTCATGCAGTATTACCACGAACAGCCCTTCAACGATAATTACATGCGACCATGTCCTATGCTCGAGAACCCTGAATGCTTGGAGTACATGGTGGCAGAGTCAGGCGCACATTCTACCGATCTGGTGGCGCAAGAGAGCGCTGAAGAGCTGTGCGCAAAGACAAAACCAGCTGCTGAGGCGTGGGCTCCCGTGGCGGAGCGTTTGTGGATGGATGAGCATGGTCCGCGTACCGCTAATCGTCAGCGCGACAACATCGGTATGTCGGATACTGACCTTACTCGATTCGAACGCACGGGCCGTGTGATTCGTGGCGCATGGGACCCCGATCGCGATCCTCGTTCGATCGTTGCTCAGAAGACCGAAACATCAGCAGAGACCGAGAAAGTGCAAAACTAATATGGCTAATTCGTTTCTGTTCACTTCAGAATCCGTTACCGAAGGACACCCCGACAAGATCTGCGATCAGATCTCGGATGCTATCTTGGACGCGATCCTGGAAAAAGAGATCGCTCTTGCCGAGCAGGGCTATATCTCTCCTTCGGGCGCACCTGCTGATCCGAGCGCTGTTCGCTGCGCATGCGAGACCGTGGCTACTACGGGCATGGTCATCGTTACGGGTGAGATACGCACGCAAGCTTATGTCGACGTGCCCGCTATCGTTCGAGATGTGATCGACGATATTGGCTATAACCGCGCGAAGTTCGGTTTCGATGCGATAACTTGCGGTGTTATGAATGCCATCCACGAACAATCACCCGATATCGCCATGGGTGTCGATCAGTCATATGAAGCACAACACGGTGCTGCCGAAGATGCGCTTTCTGAGATCGGCGCAGGTGATCAGGGCATGATGTTTGGTTATGCCTGCAACGAGACCAAAGAGCTCATGCCGCTTCCCATCCATGCTGCGCATCGCTTGGCCGAGCGTTTGACACGTGTGCGCAAAGAAGGCATCTTGTCTTATCTTCGCCCTGACGGAAAGACGCAGGTCAGCGTTCGCTATGAAGATGGAGTGCCTGTTGCTATCGACAAGATCGTGGTCTCGACGCAGCATTCTGAAGATATCGATACCGAGCAGCTGCGTCAGGATATCGTGGCGCAGGTCATAGATCCCGTGTTCGAAGAATTGGGTATGTCGTATGAAGGCGCCGAGCTCTTCATCAACCCGACTGGCCGCTTCGTAGTGGGCGGCCCAATGGGCGATGCTGGTCTTACTGGACGCAAGATCATCGTTGATACCTATGGAGGTATGGGCCGTCACGGTGGCGGGGCGTTCTCAGGCAAGGATTGCACCAAGGTCGACCGCTCAGGTGCTTATGCTGCACGTTGGGTCGCGAAAAATGTGGTCGCAGCTGGTCTGGCAGATCGCTGTGAAGTGCAGATCGCGTATGCGATCGGCGTTGCAAAGCCGGTATCGATCATGGTGGATACGTTCGGTACGAACCATGTGCCCCAAGAAGAGATCGAAGCGGCAGTGGATAAGGTTTTCGATCTGCGTCCTGCTGCGATCATCGAGGCGCTCGACCTTCGCCGTCCGATCTATCGCAAGACGGCAGCATATGGTCACTTCGGACGAGAGCTTCCTGAATTCACCTGGGAACATACGAACAAGGTCGACGATCTGAAAGCGGCGTGTCCTTCGCTTTCGTAGTGCGCTTGACCACTACACATGCGTTATACTACGGGCACGATGGCCTACGCTTCAGTCATACTCGATATCCCAACCCAAGCGCTTGATAGCGCTTATGTCTATGCTGTGCCTGATGAGCTTGATGAGGTGCGCGTTGGATGCGCGGTGCTCGTTCCGTTCGGAGGACGCCGCGCAGTAGGTTATGTAGTCGCGCTGAGCTCAGAAGCTCCCGAGAATGTTTCGCGCATCAAGTCCATCCACTCAGTGCTCTCTGATTCGTACTTCGATGAAGCAGGAGCACAGTTGGCATTCTATTTGTCCGATCGATATATCGCACCACTCTCTTCATGTGTGCGTTTGTTGTTGCCACCTGGTGCGACGCCGAAGATGCGTCGCGTGGATGGGCAGTGGGAAGTACTCTATCCTAAGATCCAGCAAGTTGATGAGCGTTGGGCATCGCGTTTGCCTGCCGCCGATGATTTCACCCCTCGCAAGGGTGCAGTGAAGCAGATCGCTATCCTTGAGGCTCTTGAGCAGGGCGACTTGAAGGTTGCCGATCTGACTGCTGAATATGGTTCGGTCTCTGCGGTGCTCAAAGCACTTGAATCCAAAGGCGTGATCGCGATCGAGGAACGCCGCCGCGTACGTGGCAAGGCCGAGATCAGCTCTGCGTTCGCGAAACGTATTCACGAACGGCCCACGCTCACGCAGGCGCAGGCTGATGCGCTCAAGGTTATCAACGCTGCTCAGCAGCGTGCTGATGGGGAAGTGGTCGTGCTTGATGGCGTGACCGGTTCGGGCAAGACAGAGGTGTTTCTCTGTGTGATCGAAGAAGAACTGAAGCGGGGAAGGAATGCAATTGTTCTTGTCCCCGAGATCTCGCTTACCCCTCAAACAGTCGCTCGTTTTCGAGGCCGATTCGGTGATACGGTTGCGGTGCTTCATTCGCGCATGAGCCAAGGTGAACGATTCGATCAGTGGGATCTTATTCGCTCAGGTGCGATTCGTGTAGTGGTGGGTGCGCGTAGTGCGCTTTTTGCTCCACTTGCAGAGGTGGGCATGATCATCATCGATGAAGAGCATGAGGGCAGCTATAAGCAGGATCAAGCCCCGCGCTATGTGACACGCGATGTGGCCGAATGGATGGCGAATAAAGCAGGTGCCACCCTTATCTTAGGTTCTGCAACGCCTTCAATTGAGGCACTGCATCGTGCGAAGACTGATGAATCGTGGCATCAGGTGATCATGGCAAAGCGCGCGAACGGTAAGCCGTTACCTTCTATCCAGGTTGTTGATATGGCGCGCGAGTTCGGCGGTGGCAATCGAAAGATGTTCTCCAAAGCGCTTCAGAGAGCTTTGAATGAAACTCTCGACAAAAACGAGAAGGCGGTCTTGCTACTGAACCAGCGTGGTTTTGCGCAATTCCTGTTGTGTCGTGATTGCGGATATGTTCCTGAATGCGAGTCGTGTTCGACGTCGCTTACGTACCACGAGGACGGTAATCGTCTTGTCTGTCATCATTGTGGGTATGAAACTAGTGCTCCTGTTACCTGTCCTGATTGCGGGTCGCCTTACTTGAAGCGTTTTGGTGCTGGTACACAGCGGGTAGAGGCAGAGCTTCGCAGTTTCTTGCAAGAGCGGCCAGTTGATGTCATTCGCATGGATGCAGATACTACCGCTCATAAGGGCGACCATCAACGGTTGCTCGAGCAGTTTGCAAAGGCTGAAGCGGCAGTGCTCTTGGGCACGCAGATGATCGCTAAGGGTCTCGATTTTGATGATGTGACCTTGGTTGGTGTCATCAATGCTGACACGATGCTGCACCTGCCTGATTTTAGAAGCTCGGAGCGTACCTTTGACTTGATCGAGCAGGTAGCGGGTCGATCAGGACGTGCAGAACTCCCTGGTAAGGTGATCGTGCAGACTTATAGCGCACACGATATGGCTATTCGTGCTGCTGCGCATTATGATCGCGAAGGATTTCTTAAGCATGAACTCGAATTGCGCAAGAACCTGAACTATCCACCGTACGTGCGTATGGCCAACGTGCTCATTTGGGGAGCAAGCGAATCGGAAGTGATCGGTGTTTCGCAGCAGCTGTTCTTTGATCTGATGCATCTTGTAGAAGAACAAGAGGCGCAGGAAGATGTTCAGATCTTTCCGCCGACGCCTTGCGTGCTCTCTCGTCTAAAGAAGAACTGGCGCTACCATATCCTTATTAAGTCACGACCTGACTACGAGATATCAGCGCTCTTCAATGATTATTTCCGTACGCGTAAAGTGCATAAGACTGTCAATGTTTCGATCGATATTGACCCAGTGAGCGTGCTTTAGCTCTGGAGGCGAATCGCATCCTTACCTGAGATGGGTTGCTTGATCATGATCGCATTTATTCGTTTGCGAACAGATCGGTAGAGAAGTACCGCTCTCCTGTGTCGGGTAGGATCGTGACAACCGTTTTGCCGGGACCAAGATAACTGGCGAGGCGGCGTGCGATAGCGACATTCGTTCCTGAAGATATGCCGCAGAGGATTCCTTCTCTACGTGCAAGCTGCCTGCTTGTTTCGATCGCTTCTTCATCACTGATAAGGCAGGTATCGTCGTAAATATCGGTATCGAAGATGGCTGGAATTATGCCATCACCTATACCTTGCTGCATATGCGATCCGATCACCCCGCCAGAAAGGATAGCTGCTTGATCTGGTTCGGCAACCCAGATGACCAGGTTAGGGTAAGCTTCACGCAAGATCTTGCCGACGCCAGAGATGGTGCCTCCTGTGCCAAAACCTGCACAAAACCCATCGATAGGCCCATCGATATCGCGCAAGATCTCTTGAGCGGTGGTGGTCTCATGCGCTACGAGGTTGTCAGTGTTTTCGAACTGCTGAGGGATGTAGACATGGGGATCGGCTGCTGCCCTATCGTTTGCGAGCGCGATGCATTTTTTGATGCATTCGCCTATATCTCCTTCGTCATGTACGAGCACGATCTCTGCACCGTATTGGGTCACGAGCTTATGGCGCTCGTCCGAGACAGAATCAGGCATGATCAGCACGGCCTTATAGCCTTTTACCGCGCACACCATTGCAAGACCAATACCTTGATTGCCACTGGTTGGTTCAACGATGATGGAATCTTTGTTCAAGATGCCACGCGCCTCGGCGCCGTTGATCATCTGAAGCGCAGTTCGTGTCTTGATGGAGCCACCTACGTTCAGGCCTTCGTATTTCACGACGATGCGTGCTTGGTCAGGCGTGGTCATGTGGTTGAGCGTGATGAGTGGCGTATCACCAATGGCGTCAAGTATCGTGTGGTAGACCATCGAAGATCCTTCAGGTAGATGTCCGATAATAGTTGCTTAATCATAGCGGATTTGCACACAGATTTATCGTTGCATGCATCTGAGCGCTTCTAAATGCTATGGGATTGGCTTGATAACGAGTGTCCCTTAAGCCGCGCTACCGAAAGATCGTCCACGATGTTTGTATTCAGCTGCATTTTTGCCGATAATGGGAAGGTAACTTCTTAAGAGCTGGACGCTTTGTCGTTTGGCTCTTTGCTTTATCGATGGATAGGTGGCGCGAAAGAACTGTATGGAGATTCTCGATCAAATAGATGCTTTCGTGTGGGGGCCTGCGATGATCGTGCTGCTCCTAGGATCCCATCTGTTCTTGACCGTGCGCACCCGTTTCATCCAGCGCAAGATTCCCGCTGCCATCAGGCTTTCTTTCAAGAAGAATGATGGGCAAGGCGACATCTCTCCGTTTGGCGCGCTCGCAACAGCACTTGCCGCCACCATTGGTACAGGCTCGATTGTCGGTGTTGCCACAGCGATTCTCGCGGGTGGTCCTGGCGCAGTCTTTTGGATGTGGCTAACAGGTGTCTTTGGTATTGCGACGAAGTATTCTGAAGTGTTCGTCGCGATCAAGTATCGTGTCAAGGACCACAATGGCAATATGCTTGGCGGTGCGATGTACGCGTGGCAGCGCGGATTCATGAAGAACGGAACCACGCCTTGGTATGCGCGTTTAGGTGCAGTCGCGTTCGCGCTGTTTGCTGCGATCGCCGCGATTGGTACAGGCTCAGCGGTGCAGGCATCAGCGATGACTGGCATCATCACTTCAAGTGGGATCGAGATTGCTCCATGGATCGTGGGCGCCATCATCGTCATCTTGGTAGCGGTCGTCATCTTTGGTGGCGTTCGTATCATCTCGGATGTATGTGAGCGATTGGTGCCTGTTATGGCAATCGGCTATGCGCTTGGTTGCGTGATCATCCTTGCACTTAATTGGGCGCATCTGTGGGATGCGCTCGTTCTTATCTTCGAGTGTGCTTTTACCGCAAAGGCAGCATTCGGAGGGGCGGTGGGCTCAGGCATCATGGTTGCCTTGCAGTTCGGTTGCGCGCGCGGTCTGTTTTCCAACGAATCGGGTCTCGGTTCTGCGCCTATCATCGCTGCAGCTGCTAAGACGAAAAATCCTGCCGAGCAGGCACTCATCGCAATGACTGGAACTTTTTGGTCGACCGTGGTCATTTGCGCACTCACGGGTATCGTATTGGTTTCGACTATGATCGCCTATCCGAATATCCAAGAGCAGATCCTCTCGAATCCGACCATCTTCTCTGGTGCGCAATTGGCAAGTCTTGCGTTTGCTCAGATTCCTTTCATTGGAACTCCGCTTTTGGTGCTTGGCATGGTAGCGTTCTCGTATTCGACTATCTTGGGATGGTCGTATTATGGCAGCCGTTGCATCACTTATCTGTTCGGCAAGCATGCGATTTTGCCTTATCAGATCGTGTATGTTGCTGTTGCGTTTTTGGGTGCGATCGGTGTGGGAGACATGATGTGGACGATATCCGATATCACCAATGCGCTTATGGCTATACCGAACATCATCATGGTATTGCTGCTCTCAGGGCTTATCGCGCGCGAGACAAAATACTACGTATACGATGGCAATCTTGATGTCGAGGATAAGACACCGATCCCAATGGTTGAGTCGAAATAGCGCTATTTCAGAATGCGCGTGTACTTCAGTACAAGAAAGACGATCATGCAAAGGATCACCGAGATCACGACGGGGTACCACCAAAGATCGACCATGGGCATTCCCATCACATTCATGCCATAGAAGCTAAAGACGATGGTTGGCATTGCAAGGATGATGGTGATGGCGGTAAGCGTGCGCATCGTTGTATTCAGATTGTTGTTAAGAACATTCGAGAATGCATCGGTGATCCCTTCGAGGATATCGGTATAGATCGTACACATCTCGTTTGCCTGGGCAATCTCGACCTTCACATCTTCAAGCAATTCCTTATCCTCTTTACCCATGCCAAGCGTTCGCTCGAATTCCACGTGAGAAACGGTGACGCCAAGGCCTTGAAGCGACGTGGTGAAATAGATGAGCGACTTCTCGAAATCAAGCATGACCAGCAGGTCTGAGTCTTTGATGTTCTTGCGCATGAGTTTTTCAAATTCGTGGATCTGACGCTTTATCACACGCAGGTAATGGAGGTATGCTTCGCAGATATAGAGCAATCCCTTTAAGAGGAATTGCTGCGGACGTGCAGTGTCGAGTTTGGCATTCTTGTCCTGTGCGAACTTCTCGATGATGTCGTTACGATCCAAGCTGAGCGTAAGCAGATAGTCCCCCTTAGGAGGGAAGATGAATGAGATCGGATTGGTATCGTATTGCGTGATCTTCTTCCCGTGAAGACAGTCTTCAGCCACCACATAGGGACAATCGACAATGACGAGCACTTGGCCGTTATCCTCGTCGATATCGGTATGAGCAGATTCTTCTTCATCGAAGGCTTTGCTTAAGAATTCAGGTGAGACGTCGAGTGTTTGACGCAGCCAAGCGGTATCTTCTTCGCTCGGTTCGTATACATTGATCCAGCAGCCAGGTTCCATCTTCTCGATCGTTTCGAGCTTGCCGTGGCTCGATCTATAGAACGTGATCATGGTTGCTCCTTTTGTGCGATCGCATCTTGAACAAGCTTATGTAAAACCTCAGCGTGTGAGCGACGTTTCTTCGTGGCGGTTCCGATGATGGCCACGGAGTCATATGCTCCATAGCGTTCGATGAACTCGGCGATCGCGTTTCTTTCTTTCATCTCCTGCGCATATTCTGCAAAGTATTCTTCCCAGGTCATCTTGTGATCGAGATATTTCGCGAGTGTGGTGGCCGCAGGGGAGAATTCGACATCATGTGCGTAGTTCGCATTCAGAATACGATGGGTGAAGTATTCGATGTCGTGGAGCTTGGTGAAGCCTGAGAGTTGATTGGTATTGTGGAGACGGATGTCCACCACCATATCGACATGCCACGCTTCGAGTTGCTCGAAGAAGGCTTGTGCACTAGTTTCGTATGCGCTGATCACATTGAGCTTCATGATTCGCTCCTTTGTCATTGCTTTCTGCGTTCTATGGTAGGCAAAGGCGAGGATCGTAGAGCCTGGAAACGCGATCCTTTACCGAAATGTTGAGTCGTGATCAGGCGAGTTGCTCTGTAGGGTTTGGATTCGAGTTCCTTGAGGGGTTTGATTGCGAGAGGATGAGTCCTGTGGTGGCGAGCGTGACTGAGGCAATGATAGGAGAGGTGATACCCCATACTAGGATGGTGAATAGCGCGAGGCGATACCTCGTCATGAGCTACTCGTGCTTCGCCGTCATCTTACGGTAGGCTGCAGGAGTCGTGCCGATGCGTTGCTTGAACACACGTGTGAGGTGTGCTTGGTCTGCGAAACCAGTTTCTGTTGCGACGGATGCCGGATCGACGCCCTGAGCAAGCAATTTGCAAGCGCACTCGATGCGCAATGAGGCAAGATGTTGCATTGGTGTGATGGAGAAGCGCTTTCTGTATCCGCGAATAAGAGCATAGGGCGAAAGGCCTTCTGCCTGGGCGAGGTCCTCAAGGCGTGGGGTCTCAGAAAGGTTCCCACAAAATCGAGCGAAGACGTGTTGAGTAGCCTCGTCGTAAATGTTGCAGTTGGGATCGGAAAGCTCTGTTTCAGTGAGCATCTCAGAGAGCAGATAAAGAGACTCAAGCAGCCGATCGTGTTCGTCGGTGTCGATACAACTGAAGCAATCGCAGAGCAAGCCGATGGCTGCAGGGTCCGTATTCTTCGGTCCTTTGAGCCTTGTTGAGCCGAAGAATGCTTCATGGATCGTGATGCTGTCGTAGGCGAAATGCGCATCATCGGTTTGTGTGCAAGAGTGCACGTCACCTGGATTGAAAATGATGATGTCACCTGGCGAGATAGGTACAAGCTCTCCGTTACATATAAGATCGCGATGTCCTTCCTTGACCAGTCCGATCACGTAATAGTGGTGCTCGTGCGCGGCAAAAGGCTGGATGAGGCCACAATAGGTGCGGCGCTCACCGATGCCAGCAAGTGACGTGATAGTACAAAGCGGCTTGTTCATGCTTAAGGTATCGGCGTTCATCTTTCGTTCGCTGATCATTCGGCGGGTTTATTCTTTCGTACATTCTACGAATCTTTCATGAACACCTTAGCTTCGATCGGCGAGTATTTCTTGAATGAAATTGCACCTTCTTGATGAGGCCTTTCGTATAAGATGGATACGAAGGGTGGGGTATAGAGCAAAGGGAGAAGCTGTGGCGCTCGAAGAGAAGCAGCACCAGACCACATCGGGGCAGATCGCCTATTGGACTTCAAGGATACCTGATCAGGATGCACCCTGGCTTGTTTTCCTGCCAGGGCTTACGGCGGATCATCGACTCTTCGACAAGCAGATTGAATACTTCGAAGATAAGGCGAACATGCTTGTATGGGATGCGCCGAATCACGGAGCGTCACGTCCCTTCGAACTTGGTTGGTCGCTTGACGATAAAGCACGATGGCTCAAAGAGATCCTTGATGGAGAAGGTGTCGATCAGCCGATCTTGATCGGTCAGTCGATGGGCGGTTACGTTTCGCAGATGTTCATGGATATGTTCCCTGGCGCTGCAGCAGGATTTATTTCGGTTGATTCGTGCCCGCTCCAGAGACGCTACTATGCCACCTGGGAGTTAGCTGCGCTCAAGCATATGAAATCGATGTATCTCTCGATTCCTTGGAAGGCGCTTGTGAAGATTGGATCGAATGGAGTCTCGACCAGTACGTATGGACGCTGCCTCATGCGAGAGATGATGCTGGATTATGACAAACGCGAATACTGCGAACTTGCGGCTCATGGATATGATGTACTTGCTAATGCAGTGGAGGCGAATCGCCCGTATAGGATTGATTGTCCGTGGTTGCTTATTTGTGGAACCAAGGATGCCGCGGGTTCTGCTAAACGCTACGACCGCGCATGGGAGAAGCATACGGGCAATAAGATCAACTGGATCGATGGCGCAGGCCATAACTCGAACTGCGATTCTCCTGATGAAGTGAATGCACTCATCGAGAGCTTTGTTCGAACGCTCAAGTCTGCGTGATCTAGGCAGTGCCTATAGTGCCGTGTTTATAGTGCAGTGCCCATAGCGTAGCGCCTATAGTGTAGCGCCCATAGTACAGTGCATGGACTTTTCTGTGTGAAGGGCACGAGAATACTACCGGAGCTTCTTCTTTCGCTCTGGCCAATCAGGCATGACGCGACTCATGAGCGCATGGAACCCAGGTCCATGATTCGCCTCAAGAAAATGACACAGCTCGTGCACGACCACATATTCAAGACACTCAGGAGGGTAGAGCGCGAGGCGGATGTTGAAGCAGATGCGACCTGTTTCAGGCTGGCAGCTTCCCCAGCGACTCTTCATATTGCGATAATCGATCTTAGTGGGATGCACGTCGAGGATCTTTGCCCACTGTTCGACCAGCGGCGGGACGCACGCTTTCACGACCTCGCGCCATGCTTCGATCTCTTCTTTGCTTGCGGTTTCTGCGCGAGCTGAAGGAGAGTCGTTGATGCGTGCTTGTTGTTTACGGATCCAGCCGATGCGTGGTGCGACGAACGCTCGCAATTCGTTATCACTCACATGGAAAGGTGCAGAAATACATACGTCACCATGAGGCGCTTTCACTTTCAAACGTACAGTTTTCATGCGTTTGCGCGTTACCGAGACGGCGATTCCCTCTATGTAGAGTGTTGATTCCTTCATTCTGGCAATTTTGCAGCAGATTCGCTCTTTTTTGCAAGAGATTTGCGGTTATATGCACGCATTCGAGTGCTCAGAAAAAACCGAACTGGGGTTTTGTGGAAGAATCCATCTATGAGTGGCGATCAAGCAGTGAATGAGCCCAAAAGAAGAGGCTTTTTGTGCATACAAGCGCAAATCTGTTGCAAAAATCGTCGTTTTCACTGCATGCATAAGAAAACGGCACCAAAGAGAGGTGCCGTTGGATGAATGCGGTATAGGTAACTTGCGATTGCCGCTATTGCTCGATTAATGCTCTTGCTGCGATTGCCGCTATTGGTGCTATTGCTGCGGAACGTCCTTGTTGGAGACGAGGAGCAAGATGCCCGAGATAAGATTCAAGAAGATGAGCGTGCAGACACCATAGGCGACCGTATTCGCACGCTTGCCCTTGTAGACATTCCAACTCATGACGGTCATAGGAACCATCCAGGCGAGGGGAAAGATGAGCCAGCAATAACCAACGCACGAGAGGATATTCAGAATGAACGCAATCAGACGCAGCGTGCGATCTTGGCTGGTCATCGGATAGATTTGCTCAGGATCGAAGACCTGGTATTGCATGTTTGAGGTGACGGATGCAGCGTTAGCGCTTTGTGCATAAGCGGCACTTGCCTGAGCGGCTTGCTCAGCGGGAGTGCCTTGTGAAGCACTGTTCTGTGCATTGTCTTGTGCGGCTTGTCCGTCTGCGGCAGCCTGAGTAGGAGCGGCTGTGTAGTCGTTTGTCCATTGGGTCCCATCCCAGTAACGCAAACGTGTCGTATCGCCTTCGGGATCTGGATACCAACCTGCTACTGCTGCCATCGTACACCTGTCCTTCTTTTTCGGGGGCAGTTGGTCGCAGAATGCACCTGAGGTGCTCTCGACCGCTTTACACTATAGGATAGCGTATCCTTGCCGTAAAATGAAAAGCATATGAATCGGTTAAAAGGATGTAAAAATCGCTTTTCAACGGGCGTTTATGAAACGAGGGCACTTCGATCGTGAAGACCAATCTTGAAAATTCAGATCCTCTGCTCACATTCGTGGATGAAGGCCGCATTGCGCGGATCGACTATAAAGACCCAGGCTTGCATCCTTTGGTGTCGGTGATCGTGCCGATCTTCGGTGCCGAGCGCACACTCGATGAAGCACTTGCAAGCATCGAAGTTCAAAACCTGCGCGATCTCGAGATCGTGTGCGTGAATGATGCCTCGACAGATCGCTCTGCGCAGATCATTGCTGCTCATGCTAATCAGGATAGTCGCTATGTTGTGCTCGATCATATTTGCAATTGTGGCTATGGTGCCTCAATGAACGATGGGATCGCTGCAGCTCGTGGTATATGGATCGCCATCCTCGAGCCAGATGACTATCTCTTGCCTGAGATGTATGAACAGATGTTGGCTGCGCCTTCTGCATTTGCTGTTAGAGCTGACGAAGTTGACATCATCAAGACGCCCTACATCCGTGAGTTGCGCGAGAATGGCGCACAGCGCGGTGACGCAGCAAAAGAGCTTTTGAACTGCAGATATCGCGGCCTCATCAAGCCTGCAGATCAGCCATTCAACCTTACCGATCCAGGCGTGCAGCATCTCTTGCGACATCATCCATCCATTTGGTCAGCGCTTTACAAGCGCACCTTCCTCGGAGAAGAACAGATTCGCTTTCATGAATATCCTGGCAGCGGCTGGGCTGACAATGAGTTTTTCTACGACACGCTCCTGCGCGCACGATCGGTCATCTACCTCGATGAACCCTTCTACGTCTATCGCGAGGAGACCGAAGCTGAATTCGCATCATTTGCGCGCGATCGTAAGTTGTTGCGTTTTGAGCGCTGGCAGGGCATGGCTGATATCATCGACAGGCTTGGTATCGAAGCTGAGTCGATCAGGTCAGCTCATGTTGCGAAAGGGTTCACCTATTTGGGCGAGCAGATCGCAACATGGGGCGAAGACGATGTGGATGTACGCAAGGCCATGACAGCAATGTTCGAGCGTATGGATCCCGCTCTTGTTGCGCAAGATGCCCTTATACCACCTCACTTGAAAGCGCTCTACTTCAACGAGCGCGGAATCGAGAGGTCTGGCAGTGCTGATAAGGCGCGCTACTATCAGGCGCTTGCGAAAGAGTTCGCCCACACCCTTCGCAGCAATGGCTTTTCTTACGCTTTCGGCCAGGTCAAAAATGTGCTCGGTCGCTAGAGCGCTCGAGGAGAAGGACAGTCGGTGAGCGAACCTCAACATTACGAACAGCGCTATGAAGCGATGACGCGTGTGTTTCGCGATAATCCCGATGCTGTGCTTTGGCTTGTGCTGGCGAACAAAGTGCTCACGGTGATCGGCTACATTGCCTATCCGCTTTTGCTTATAGTCACGCTACTGAACGGGGCATGGCATGAGCTGGTGAGATTCGTTGTGGTGCCTGCATTTGGATTTGTGGCGCTGAGCGTCTTTCGATCTCTCTACAATGCGCCGCGCCCCTACGAGCTCTTCGCAATCGATCCGCTCATCAAAAAGGATACGATCGGTAGGTCATTTCCTAGCCGACACGCTTTTTCGATGATGATGATCGCCTGCTCGTGGACGGTATGGAGTCTTCCTGTTGGCATCGTGCTCGTAGTTTTCGCATGTGCTATGGCGCTCATTCGCGTGCTAGCAGGCGTGCATTTTCTACGCGATGTGGTGGTCGGTGTGCTCTTCGCGATCCTGTGCGCGATCGTGGGCTATGGGCTCATTCCGTGGTAAAAAATGCAAAAATACCCCCTTTTTACAAGGGGGATTCTTTTATATAATAGTTCGATGCGCTATAAGCACAAAGTCAGATTCAACGGTACACGAGAGGATTAAGTGTGGCGAAAACCTCTTCAAAAGCCAGTAAGAAAACTACTTTGGATGCAGAAGAAGTAGAACCTTCAAAAAAGGAAACGAAGAAGACCAAAGCCCCTGCCAAAAAAGCAACGACGAAAAAGGCTGCCACTAAGAAAGCACAGAGCAGCAAAAAACAAGAGAAAAAAGTCGCAAAAGAGCAGGTCGCCAAAGAAGTCGTAGAAGAAGTGCTCGAAGAAGAAATCGAAGCTGATCTCCTTGAAGACGATTCCATCGAGCCAGATCTTTCAACCGCAGAAGATACAACCGAAGAAGAGAGCGTTGAGGCGTCCGATCTTACGGATGAAGCCTTGCTCGAGGATATTCCTCAGGAAGAGCTGAAGGCATCAGCCGAGATCACGGTTCCGCGTGTCTCGTCAAAGACGAAGACGGCTCGTTCTCGCAAATACAACTCAGATAATTCCGTCGCTATGCTCACGGGAGATCCTGTGCGCATGTATTTGAAGGAGATCGGTAAGGTCTCCTTGCTCACCGCTGCTGAAGAAGTCGACCTCGCGATGAAGATCGAGGCCGGTGTCGATGCGATGGCACAGCTCGATGCTTCCGAAGAAGAGGGCGGTGTGCCGCTTGAGCGTCGTGAACGCAGGCGTCTTTCACGCATCGAGCAGGTTGGCCTAGACGCTAAACAGCAGCTCATCGAAGCGAACCTTCGTTTGGTCGTTTCCATCGCGAAGCGCTATGTTGGTCGCGGCATGCTCTTTCTCGATCTGATCCAGGAAGGCAATCTGGGTCTTATCCGTGCAGTCGAGAAGTTCGACTACACGAAGGGCTTCAAATTCTCTACCTATGCGACCTGGTGGATCCGTCAGGCCATCACGCGTGCGATCGCCGATCAGGCACGTACCATCCGTATCCCTGTGCATATGGTTGAGACCATCAATAAGCTTGTTCGTATCCAGCGTCAGCTCCTGCAAACGCTCGGTCGTGAACCTACTCCTGAAGAGATCGCTGAAGAGATGGGCCTCACACCTGAGCGAGTTCGTGAGATCCAGAAGATCTCGCAGGAGCCGGTCAGCCTTGAAACTCCAATCGGCGAAGAGGAAGATTCGCAGCTGGGCGATTTCATCGAAGACGATGCTGCGGTCGTGCCGCCTGATGCTGCGAGCTTTTCGATGCTGCAAGAGCAACTGGCTAAAACGCTTGAAGGTCTTGCAGAGCGCGAACGCAAGGTCATTACCTTGCGCTTTGGCCTGGAAGATGGCCATCCGCGCACGCTCGAAGAGGTTGGTCGTGAATTCGGCGTGACCCGTGAGCGTATTCGTCAGATCGAAAGTAAGACGCTCGCGAAGCTTCGCCATCCATCGCGCTCTCAAAAGCTCAAGGACTACTTGGAAGATTAATGGACGATCCTTTAGAGTTCTATGCGGTTTGCCCAGCAGGGTTCGAATCGATCGTTTCACAAGAACTAAAGAATCTCAATATCAAGCGCATACGTCCCCTCAAAGGGGGCGTTGCGTTTTTTGGACGAATCGAAGATGGACTGCGCGCATGCTTGTGGTTGAGGAGTGCATCCCGTGTGCTGCTCGTACTTGATCGCGTAGATGCACGCGATGCCGATCAGCTCTATGCGTCCGTTCGCGCTTTTCCTTGGCATGAGCATATCGATCCTGAATCGACCATTGCGGTTTCGGCTCGAGGCACGAATGCAGAGCTGCGCAACACCCAGTTCACTGCCATGCGTGTGAAGGATGCGATCTGTGATGAGCTACGTGATCGCATGGGCATACGTCCTGAAGTAAGCAAGCATCGTCCCGATGTACACATCAATGTATCGCTCCATGCTCAGAAGGCCACTATCTCGCTCGACTTAGCAGGAGAGCCGCTTCATCAGCGCGGATATCGTTTGGAGGGACAGACCGTACAGGCGCCGCTCAAAGAAGCGTTAGCGGCGGGCATGCTGCTCGCGTCACCCTGGGCTAATCTTGTGGACGGTCTGCATGCGGGCACACTCGATCCTGCCAATGTGCTGCTCTACGACCCGTTTTGTGGAAGCGCGACACTTGTGCTGGAAGCCGCCATGATGGCAGCCGACATGGCACCAGGCATCTTGCGCGACTATTGGGGTTTTCAAGGTTGGAAGAAATTCAACCAACAGCACTTTGATGTACTGCTCGCTGAGGCTGACAAGCGACTAGAAGCAGGTCTTCAGCGTATGCCGCATCTTTGTGGTAGTGACATAGATCCTCATGCGATCGAAATTGCTGAAGCGCAGGCATCGAGCATCGGTCTTGCTCAGTATCTGCTCTTCTCGACAGCGGATTGTGCTTCGATGCACGAAACGCTCGAGGTAATGGGCGTGGCTGAGGTAGAACATGGTTGTTTGGTGGGCAATCCTCCGTATGGCATTCGTCTGATGAGTGATGAGCTCGATCTGTTCTACGGTGCGCTCCAAAAAGGTCTTGCAAAACTGCAAAAGGACTGGAGCTTTACAGCGATCACGCCGGATATGCACTTCGATGACTACGTAGGAGCGATCCCGATTGAGCAAAAGCCAGTCTACAATGGCGCGATCGAGACAACCATCCGCACCTATCGATTAAGCGATGTGTGTCAGGAAACACTTCAGCTTGTCACCCTTTCAGGACGTGATGTCGCCATCCCCGTACTCTCTGATCATCCTGAACAGTTCGCAGCTCGGCTGCGCAAGAATGCGAAGACACGTCGCAAGTGGGCACAGAAGCATGAGGTATTCGCGTTTCGTCTCTACGATGCTGATCTGCCTGACTATGCGGTTGCGATCGATCTTTTCATGGTTTGTGATGAGGCTCGCACGCCGCGACGTGCGCGTACGTTCGATGTGGCATATCTGGTCGTGTCCGAATATCAGGCACCACGTTCTATCGATGCACACAAAGCATATCGTCGCTTCGAAGACACTGTGCGAATTGCTGCGGCATTGCTTGAGATCCCTCGAGCGCATGTCTTTACCCGTGTTCGCAAGCAGGATCGCGGTGGAAAGCAATATGCCTTTGAGAAGCGACAGGCAAAGCGTGTGCTCACAAAGGAGGCAGGTCTTACCTTCGAGCTTGACTTGACGAGCTATCTTGATGTTGGATTGTTTCTCGACCATCGCATCACACGAGGGTTTATTGCTGCGCAAGCAAAAGGGAAAGACGTATTGAATCTTTTCGCTTACACAGGCAGTGCAAGCGTTTATGCTGCAGCAGGTGGTGCGAAGAGTGTGACCACGGTCGATCTTTCGCAAACCTATCTTGATTGGGCGCGCCGCAACATGATGCACAATGGTTTCACCGATGCACGTTATCGCTTCATCAAGGCGGATGTGCGCGAGTGGATCCGCGCAGAGAAAGATCCGCGTAACAGCAAAAATGGCCAGATCCGTCGCTATGATCTGATCTTTGTCGATCCGCCTACGTTCTCTAATTCGAAATCAATGGGCAAACGCACCTGGGATATCCAGCGCGACCACTTCTATCTGCTACGCGATGTTTCTAAGCTTTTGCGCAGGGGAGGGGTGATTATTTTCTCAGGCAATCTGCGCTCCTTCAAGCTTGATGAGGAATCGTTGCTCAAGCTCGGATTTGATGTGCTCGATATCACTACGAAGACCATCCCTGAAGACTTCGCGCGCAACACAAAAATTCACTTCTGCTATGTGCTCCAGCTTCGAGCGACATGAGGCTTGACGCAGAAGAGACTGAGTGTTCTTGCGGGCAGTCGTTTGTCTCTTCGCGCCCATCGGTGTTGTTGAGGCGGTAGTCGGCATCTTCGGATACTTTCATAAATAGTTTGATGCTCAAATAGTTTGACCATCAAAACAATCAGCTATAATAAAAAGTAGTGGAGGCAATAGGCTTCCACTACTTTTTTCATCAGCGATCCGTTATTGGGCTCGTATGGGAGAGAGCCCATGCCCAAGCCTGTGAACAGACAGAAAGGAAGTGATATGAGCTTTGCAATCGTCACTGATTCGATCGCAGATCTGAGCGCCGAGGAGTGCGCGCAGTATGGCATCGATGTTGTGCAATTGACCGTCGAGGTGGATGGTGAATCATACAAGGACCAGATCGATATCTCCTCGGAGGAATTCTACGACAAGATGCTCGCTGCGAAGGAGCTACCAAAATCTTCTCAGCCTTCGCCAGCAGAATTCATCGATACCTATGAGCGGCTTTCTACAGAGGGGAATACGGGCGTCATCGCTATGCACCTTGCTGCACCGCTCTCTGGAACGATCGAGTCTTCACGTCTTGCAGCAAGCCAAGTGGATATCCCTGTCACGGTCATTGACTCGCTCAATGCTTGCTCAGGCGAGGCATTGCTTGTCATCCAGGCATCTCGCATGCGCGATGAAGGCGCTTCTCTTGAAGAGACGGTGGGATACCTAGAACGCATTCGCCCGTTCACGCGCTTTTTCATCGCATGTGGCACGCTTGATAATCTGCTCAAAAACGGTAGGCTCTCGCCTGAAGAAGTCGACACAGCAACGCTACTCGATATCAAGCCGATGATGTCTTTCGATGAGAATGGCGTGCTTCGTGCGATCGACAAGGCGAAGGGCATGAACGGCGTTATCAAGAAATACGTCGAAAAGCTGCAACAGCTTACCGAAGAAGAGGGCATTCAGCGCGTTCGTTTCTGTCATTCTCGTAATCTAAAGGGTGTAGAAAAACTCAAGAAGGCGCTTCTTGAAGCCGGTGTTGAGTATCTTGATTACGGAACGTGCTCATGCGGTGCGACCGTTTCGACTCATCTTGGCTTGAAGGCCCTTGGAATGGGAACGATGCCCGACTCGCTCGGAACGAAGAACGCATAGATCGATCATGGAAAAGGCAATCAACAAAGAGAATATGCGAATGCTCGATGAGCTGCTCTCGAGCACCTTCAATTCTATCTTGCGCATCGAAGAGCGCTCGCTCAACAATCGCCTCACCGAAGGCCTATCCATCGCCGAGCTTCACACTATCTGTGCGATCGGACTTCATGAGACCAATCCGATGAATGTCATCGCGAACCGTCTTGGTGTTACGCTTGCTACACTCACGGTCATGATCAACAAGCTCGAGAAGCGCAGCTATGTGCAGCGTGAGCGCAGCGAGCAGGATCGCCGTCAGGTACTAGTGGCGCTTACGACGAAGGGCCGTAAAGCAGCACGCGCCCACCACGCTTTCCACAAGAAGATGGTGGAAAGCGCACTTGCGGATCTTTCACCCGAAGAAGAAGGGGTGTTTGTAAAAGCAGTTGGAAAGATCAAGACCTTCTTCGACCAAGAAGGCCAGAAAGAGCAAACGAAAGGATAACAACAATGGCAACGCTCGACACTATTCAAAAAGTACTCAACGAAAATCTCGACATCGAACCTGAGACCGTTACGGTTGATGCAACGCTCGAGGGTCTTGGCATCGACTCGCTCGACATGGCAGAGCTCGTTTGCAGCCTTGAAGAAGAGCTCGACATCGATTTTGGTGAGCCAGAAGGCATCGAGACCATCGGTCAGCTTGTCGAGTACATCGAAGCTCTCTAGGATCGAGAGAACTCCGCATGAAGACCCGTGTAACTGAGTTGCTCGGCATCGAGCAACCGATCATTCAAGGGGCCATGGCATGGATCGCTGATGCTCGCCTTGCTGCTGCGGTCAGCAACGCAGGTGGTTTGGGTATCATCGCGTGCGGATCGGCCCCGCTTTCTTGGGTGCGCGAGCAGGTAGAACTCGCTCGTTCACTCACCGACAAGCCTTTTGGTGTGAACATCATGCTCATGAACCCTGATGCACCTGAGCTTGCAGAGTTGTTGGCAGAGCTGAAGGTGCCGGTCATCACGACAGGCGCCGGCAGCCCTGCAGCATATATCGAGCGCTGGAAGGAGGCTGGCGCAAAGGTCGTGCCAGTCGTTGCTTCTGCAGCGCTTGCTAAGCGCATGGAGCGCATGGGCGCCGATGCTCTTATCGCAGAAGGCTGCGAGGCCGGAGGCCATATCGGCGAACTCACTACCATGGCGCTCACCCCAGCAGTGTGCGAGGCGGTTTCTATCCCGGTCATCACTGCAGGTGGTGTGGCGGATGGTCGCGGCATGGTGGCAGCGTTCGCGCTCGGTGCTGAAGGCGTGCAGATCGGCACGCGCTTTCTCACAGCGCACGAATGCGGTATCCACGATGCTTACAAGCAGAAGGTCATTGCAGCAAAGGATTCGGACACTATTGTGACCGGTCGCGATAACGGGCATCCTGTTCGTCAGCTGAAGAACAAGTTCGCACGTAATATTCGCAAGATGGAAGGCGATACGACGGTTTCGCTCGACGAAGTCGAGGCGGCACTTGCAGGATCGCTTCATCGTGCAGTAATGGGCGATGTTGATGAAGGCTCGCTCATGTCAGGCCAGGTCGCATGCTTGATCAGCGATGAGAAATCAGCACAAGAGATCGTCGATGATCTGATGCGCGAAGCGCAAGCGTGGTCGCAGCGTGATCTTGAGGCTATGGCGCAGGCAAACGCAAAACGCGCCTGGAACGACTAGAGAAGAAGGCTTTATGGCAGTTTGGATGTGTTCTGGACAAGGCGCTCAAAGTGTTGGCATGGGCGCCGATCTGATCGATATTCCAGAGATAAGGGAAGTCTTTGAGCGCGCTTCTGATGTGCTTGAAGTTGACCTTATTCATTTGGTGAAAGAAGGGACTGAAGAGCAGATCAACGATTCTTTCAATGCTCAAGCGCTCACCATGGTCCTTTCAGTGGCTATCGGTAAGGCGCTTTTGGCGCAAGGCAAGAAACCTGATGCTCTGATCGGCTTTTCGCTTGGTCAGATCAGCGCATTGGCGCTTGCCGATATCGTGAGCCTAGACGATGCGTTTCGTTTGCTCAAGGTGCGTGCGGGCGCCATGGCTGAAGCCTGTACGATGCGCAAAGGCGCGATGCTTGCGCTCTTGGCGGCGACGCATGAAGATGCCGATGCAGTGTGCGAAGCTTGTGCGCAGGGCGACATCCTGCTGCCAGCAAATTATAACTGCCCTGGTCAGGTTGTCATATCTGGCGATCTCGCTGCGATCGATCGCGCAGAGGAGCATTGGAAGGGCATGAAGAAGAAGTGCGCTCGCCTGAACACGGCTGGTGCGTTTCATAGTCCACTCATGCAGCCTGCTGCCGATGCGCTTTCAGCATTTCTCGCAAGTGCGGATGCTCCCGTATTCACGGAAAGCGACGTCACGATCATCTGCAATACCGATGCGCGACCTTTTTGCGTTGAAGAAGCCGCCGATCGTCTCTCTGCTCAAGTTGTTTCACCAGTTCGCTTTCAGCAGGGCATCGAGTATCTCATCGAAGAGGGTGAGAATGAATTCGTTGAGATCGGATACGGTGGGGTGCTGTGGACTATGTTGAAGCGCATCTCCAAAGAGGTCGATCGTAAGCGTGTCGGTACGCGCGAGCAGTTCGACGAATATGTAAGCACACTGTAGAAGAGGAGGGCATCATGGCGAAATCTGAAGAACAAGAGCCCAGCACGCTGATCCGTCGTGTTGCGCTTGTCACCGGCGCAAGTCGCGGCATCGGTGCAGCAGTCGCGCGTAGGCTTGCAGGTGATGGCTATTCGGTGGTGCTCAACTACGCTTCCGATTCCAGCACATCTGCGGTCGAAGGATTATGTGATGTGCTCGCAGAGATTGCGACGAAACGTGCCGTCGAAGAACATGCGCTCGTAGAAGAGCAACCGACCGAGCCTCAGCGTTTTATCGGCATTCAAGCGGATGTTTCTCAATTCGACGAGGCGAAGCGTCTGCTTGCTGAAGTGAAGGATACCTTCGGTCGCATTGACGTGCTCGTGAATAATGCGGGTATCACGCGCGATGGCCTGCTCATGCGTATGAAAGAAGAGGCGTTCGATCGCGTCATCGAAGTAAACTTGAAAGGCGCATTCAATTGCCTGCGTCATGCGGCTCCCATCATGATGAAGCAGCGCTATGGCCGTGTCATCTCAGTTTCGAGCGTGGTTGGTGTTGCAGGTAATGCAGGTCAGGTTAATTATGCGGCCTCGAAAGCGGGCATCATCGGTCTTACCAAAGCGGCTGCTAAAGAGATGGCGGCGCGCGGCGTTACGGTAAACGCGGTGGCCCCAGGCTTCATCGATACTGCTATGACTGATGAATTGTCAGACGCTATGAAAGAGAACATTCTTGGCCGAATTGCATGCGGTGAATTCGGCACGCCAGAAGATGTTGCCAATACCGTAGCCTTCTTTGCAAGTCCTGAAACAGGTTATGTGACTGGTCAGGTGCTGTGCATCGATGGTGGAATGTCGCTCTAAAGACGAAATCGCGTGAAGAATCGATCAGGAGATCTGTTATGAACCAAGAAATGAAAGCTGCTGAAACTGATCTTAAGATGGCACCTGTTCGCCGTGTGGTCATCACTGGTATGGGTGCTGTCTCGCCAGCTGGCTTAGGTGTTGAGACGCTCTGGGATACGCTTATGGAGGGAAAGTCTTGCATTCGCGAGCTTACGTCCGAAGAGCAAGAGCGCTTCGGCGTTTCAGTCGCTGCACGTGTTCCTGATTATGATCCTATCGAGGCGGGATTCACTAAGAAGGAATCACGTCGTTTTTCGCGCTTCGTGCAGTATGCTATCCTCGCATCTGATGAGGCGATGGCGCAGGCGAACATCGATCTTGAGCATGAGGATCTAACGCGTTTCGCATGTATCTTCGGTTCGGGCATCGGTGGCATGGAGATCTTCGAGCACGAATCAGTCGTCTTGAATACGAAGGGTCCGAAGCGAGTGAGTCCTCTGTTCATCCCTACGATGATCCCCAACATGGCTGCTGGTAACCTTTCTATTCGTTATGGCTTGAAGGGTGATTGCTTCCCGATCGTTACGGCGTGCTCGACGGGTGCGCATTGCATCGGTGAGGCGTATCGCCTGATCCGTCATGGGTATGTGGATGCAGCACTTGCTGGCGGTGCTGAAGAGGGCGTCAATCCTATTTCGCTTTCTGGTTTTGGCAACTTGGGCGCCATTACCAAAGAACAAGATGTTACGAAGGCATCTCGTCCTTTCGATGTGAATCGCTCTGGTTTCGTGATCGGCGAGGGCGCAGGCGCAGTAGTGCTCGAGTCGCTCGAGCACGCCAAAGCACGCGGTGCACATATCATCGCCGAGATCACTGGCTTTGGTTCAACAGGCGATGCGTATCACATCACTGCTCCTGAGCCTTCAGGCGAAGGCGCTATCCTTGCGATGCAGCAGGCGCTCGCCGAAGGTGGCTTCACGCCAGAGGACCTGGGTCATCTCAATGCTCATGGCACTTCCACACCGGTGAACGACAAGACGGAATCGAATGCGCTTCATGGTCTTGCGGGCGATCGTGCGAAGGATATTCCTGTCACGTCGATCAAGGGCGCGGTTGGTCATACACTTGGTGCTGCTGGCGCACTTGAGGCTATCGTCACGGCACTTTCGGTTGCGAATGCAGCTGTTCCCCCTACGGCTGGTTTTGCAGATGCCGACCCCGAATGCGAGGTGCGCGTTCCCACCGAGGCAATGCGCGATTACCCGCAGAAGGTTGCGCTCTCTAACTCGCTTGGTTTTGGTGGTCATAATGCTTCGTTGGCTCTCTCACCGTATCAGGAATAAAGGAGGGAATCGTGGCTGAAACTATCTCATTTCCGTGTGATCAGGAGACCGTAAAGAAGCTCTTGCCGCACCGCGATCCTTTCCTGTGGGTCTCTCGTATTCTTGAGTGTGAACCTGGTGTCTCGATCGTAGCGGAGCTCGATGTTGATCCTGATCTGCCGCTTTTCGAGGGACATTTCCCTGAATATCCCGTTTTGCCTGGTGTCATCATCATGGAGGCACTGGCGCAAGCGGCCTCTTGCTGCTTGCTCTCGCAAAACGATATGGCAGGTTCGCTCGGTTTCTTCGCCGGTATCGATAAGGCGAAGTTTCGTGAGCAGGTTCGCCCAGGTGATACTATTCGTCTTGAGGCGCTCATCACTCGGAACAACCCGCGCATGTGTGCAGCGGACGTGAAGGCTTACAAGGGCGATAAATTGTGCGCCCAGGCAACGCAGAAATATGTGATGGCAAAGAAGTAACGCAGGTCAGAAAAAGGTACAGCTATGCTCTCTTCCAAGAAGTACATCCAGATCGAATCGGCTGATCCCTCGAGTAGTGCAGAGTTGCCTAACGTGGTGCGCATCGTATCGAGCGCAGAAACCGCTGCGAGCGAGCGGGCGGCAGTAGCACCCACTTCTGTCGCAGAAGCTGATCCGACATTGGTCGCATATCAGCTCGGCTCACTTATTGAAACGGGTAACACAGCTGATGCTGGCGCACCGCAGCTTTTGGTGGCAGGTTATGGCTCAGCTCTCAAAGAGGCAGTGCGCGCATTTAAGAATATCGGTGCGGAGAGCGTGTATGTAACAGGCACGACCGATAAACAACGCGGATTTTCGTTTTCTGGTTTTGCGCAGGTCGTTTCGCTTGGCAAAACGTTCGATAAGCGCTTGTTCAACAACGAATATGCCCTTATTACTGCAGCGCAAGAATGCGCTGCACGCTATCTGCTGCTCTGCGATGAAGCGGCTGCTACCGAGCTTTTGTTGCGTGCGGCTGCTGAAAAGGGCATCAAAGTTCTGCGCCCGATGCCAGGTGATAAGACGCTTAACAATTGGGTCTTGGTCGAGAGCATCGCTGAAGAAGTCGGTGCAGCGGATGCACCCATCGAATGGAAGAAATGCCCTCACTGCAAGCTTTTCCATGAAGCTGAAGCGGTCATGAGCGATGGCGGGACTTGCCCGACTTGTGGCGAGCTCTACCGTCTTACTTCTGAGGAGCGCATCGCGTATCTGTTCGATCCAGATTCATTCGAGGAATGGCATACGGGCCTTCCCGAGACCGATCCGCTCGGTTTTCCTGATTATGACAAGAAGATCGCTGATATGCGCCAGAAGAGCGATCGCGAAGAGGCGGTCCGATGCGGTAAGGCGCGTTTGGCGGGTATGGATGTAGCCATCGCTGTCATGGAGACGGCGTTCATGATGGGATCGATGGGCACGGTGGTTGGCGAGAAGATCACGCGTACTATCGAACAAGCTACCGCTATGGGTCTACCGCTCATCATCTTCACCTGTTCGGGTGGTGCACGCATGCAAGAGGGCTTGTTCTCGCTCATGCAGATGGCGAAGACTTCTGCTGCTATCGAGCGCCATGGTCGTGCGGGGTTGCCATACTTCTCAGTCATCACTGATCCGACCACTGGTGGCGTTACGGCATCATTTGCCACCTTAGGCGATCTGGTCATCTCTGAGCCACATGCCATGATTGGTTTCGCGGGCCGTCGCGTTATTGAAGATACGATTCGCCAAACGCTCCCTGAAGGGTTTCAGACTGCAGAATTCGCACTTGAGCATGGGCTTATCGACGCGATCGTTGATCGATGCGATCTGCGCAGCTTTTTGGCGCATGCGCTTGCGATTCATATGGCCTCGGTGGAGGAGCGCCGCAATCAAATGGCACAGCAACCGCTCGATGGCGAAAAGGTTGAAGCAGCCTCTGATCAAGCACGTGCTCTTGAAGCGATCCACGACCCTGCTGCTGTTCGCAGGCTTGCAGGTAAGACCGATTCAGATACGCTTGATATGAAGATCTACAATCGCCGAGTGATCGAGCAGCGTCTCCAAGATCCTGATGGTGAAGTTTCCTATGAACCTACGCACACTATGTTGCAGCAGGCGCATCCATTGCCCAAGGGAACAAGCCGTCGCGACGATCGTAAAGGGCTCTTCTCGGGTATTCGCGGGCTGTTCTCAAAGAATTTAGGTAAAGAGACCGAGGGGTCTGCGATCCGTCGAGAGCTTTCTAAGCGTGGCGTGGCGGATGCTCCTGGTGTAAAGCCGGATGCTGTTTCTACTATGGAAGATTCTCATCTCCATGCGGACGAGAATGCTGCTTGGGAAAGCGTGCTGCTCGCTCGTAACGTACATCGTCCAACGGCTAAGTACTACATCGATTCGATGGTCGAAGGATTCATCGAACTTCATGGCGATCGTGCATTTGCTGACGATGGCGCGATCATCGGCGGTATCGGTTGGATCCAAGGCTATCCCGTTACGGTCGTTGCAGAAGAGAAGGGCGAAGACCTGAATCAGCGTATCGCGCGCAATTTTGGTTGCCCACAGCCCGAAGGCTATCGTAAGAGCTTGCGTCTTATGAAGCAGGCCGAAAAATTCGGTCGTCCCATCGTGTGCTTGGTCGATACACAGGGTGCCTATTGTGGTCCCGAGGCTGAAGAGCGCGGACAGGGCAATGCTATCGCAGAGAACTTAATGGCGCTCGCTGGTATCGAAGTGCCCGTCATTTGTGTTGTGCTCGGAGAAGGCGGATCAGGTGGTGCGCTTGCACTTGCGGTAGGCAATCGCGTTGCCATGCAAAAGCACGCGGTCTATTCTGTGCTTTCACCTGAAGGCTTTGCATCGATCCTTTGGAAGGATCGAACCCGTGCAGCTGAGGCTGCTGCGGTCATGAAGATGAGCGCGGATGAGGCATGCGAGATGGGCCTTATCGAAGAAGTGCTTTCCGAAGGTGCCCAGCCTTCGCATGAAAACCCTGAAGAAGCTGCTGAGAACGTACGCGAATTCGTTGTGCGCAGCTTGCGCGAACTTGCGCCACTGAATGGCGAAGAGCTGCGCAACCAGCGCTACGCCCGCTTCCGCAAGTTCTAAGACAAAGAAGGGCAGCATGAAGGCGCATAGCCTCATTGTTCGCTTCTGCATAAAAGAAAGAGAGATCCATGAAGCTTAATCCTGCTCATATCGAAGAGGTGTTGGAGCTCATCAATCAGGGGCCTTATTTTCGTCTTCTCAACATCGATATCAAGGTACTCGATGAAGGTTTGTGTGTCTGTGAGGCTGATATCGAACGCAAGCATATGAATTGCTTTGGTGGTATGCACGGTGGTGTCTATGAATCGATCATGGATACAGCTGCATATTGGGCGCTCTATGCAGAAATGCCCGAGGATGCTGGTTTTATCACGCTCGACCAAAACGCAAATCTTGCGCGCGCAGTGCAAGAGGGGACCCGGGTGCGTTGTGAGGGACGCGTAGTGAAACGAGGCGGGTCGATCTGTATTTGCGAAGCTAAGATGTTCGATGAAAAGGATCGCTTGCTGGGTATGGCCACATCGAAGATGTTCGTTTCTCCGACACTACAACCCATCAGTGCAGCTATCGATGACCTTGATCCATCGCGCAAATTGCCCCCAAAGTTCATCGATTAATGAGCCTTCATCTGCCTGCGTACGTCGCGCGAATTCTGTCGAGCAGGCGTGGTAATCGTGCTAGAATAGGGAACATTCACGGACGGTTAGCTCAGCGGGAGAGCACTGCCTTCACACGGCAGGGGTCGCTGGTTCGAACCCAGTACCGTCCACCATCGATTGCAAGACCAGAGGCATCATGCTTCTGGTCTTTTCTTTTCAACAGCTTTCGAACGAGCGCACGTATCGAAGGATGCGGGTTTAGAATAGACGTATGACACAGACTGAAACGACAACGAACACTCTTGAACAGTACTACGAAGATCTCTCGATCAACGTAGACGACGTTGCTCTTGTCATCGAGGGCGGGGGTATGCGTGCAAGTTATACTGCAGGCGCGATCGTAACTTTGCTCGAGAATTGCATCAACTTCAAGGATGTATATGGTATATCTGCAGGTTCAAGTCATTCGGTTAATTATGTTTCGCGCGACATCCCACGCACGAAGGCATCGTTTGTAGATCTGTTGCGTGACCCGAATTATGGAGGAATGAAAAGCTTCCTACGGGGGGATGGCTATTTTAACGCGCATTATCTCTACGAAGGCATCGCCGAGGAGCTTGTTGGAACAGGCGAGCTTTTCGAATTCGACTGGGATATGTTCGTTGCGAATCCTGCGAACGTCCACATCGAAGCATTTGATTGGGAAAGTGGTGAGACGCTAACTTGGACGAAGGAAGATATGCCCACCTTGCGCGATATGATGCTGCGTGTGCGCGCAAGTTCAACCATGCCTATCTTCATGCCTCCTACGGTCATTGGGGAGCACACCTATATGGATGGTGGCCTTGGTACGAATTGGGGTATTCCGCTTGATACAGCCATTCGTGACGGTTACGAGCGTTTCTTTATCGTTCGTACGCAACCACGTGGGTATCGCAAAACTCCGATCAGCAAGGGTATGCAAACGGTCTTCAAAGCAGCATTCCGTAAACATCCCTATGTTTGGCGACAGACGATCGATCGTCCCTATTTCTATAACGAACTTTGCGATCAGATCGAGCGTCTTGAAGCATCGGGTGCGGCTTATGTTTTTTATCCTGATGAGATGAACGTGACCAATCGCACGACGGATTTCGATCTTTTGCAAGCATCATATGAATCAGGCTATGCGCAAGCTCAGCGTGAACTCGATCTTTGGCAGCAGTGGTTACGATGACTGAGCCAAAGGCGTTTCTGCTCAAAGAAGAGGACGAGATAAAATACTTTGCGCCAAAGACCTGGTTCTTCTGGCGCGGTATCATCATATGTTTTTGCGTATTCTCGCTTGTAGGTCATTGGCTTGAGATTCCGTATTGCATGTTCATGGACTGGGCGTTTCATGTTGTAGCGGACGATTATGACGTATGGACTGACCCGCTTTGGGTACCATATTGGGTCTATGGCTTCGGTACGGTCATCATCACGCTGACACTCTTTCCTTTGAAGATCCATATCGCGGAGCAGCGTAAGACCATGTTGGGTGCTATCGTGCAGTTCTTTGTTATCGCAGTCGCTGCGTGTGCTTTGCTTGAGCTGGTCATGGGGCTTTTGATCAATCAGCCTGATGCGACAGGAAAGTATCCCTTTTGGGATAATTCGATCCTACCTTTCAACATCTTCGGTCAGGCATGGCTTGTGAACGACGTTATTCTCGGGATCGTTTCGGCTTTCTATGTGTTTGTCGTGTTCCCGTTTATTCAGAAAGCTTTTTCGCTTATCAAACCACGTACGGCGAATCGTTGGTTTGTGTTCGTGCTCATCTTCTTTTTGGTCGTGTGCGTTTTGTCGTATGTAGTACCACTCATCCCGCCACTCTATGATGTTCTCACGTGATGTGAGCTCTTTTTCTCTTGCTATTGAGGTAACCGAATGATGAAGGTAGTGAGTCCGTGGGAGCTTTCAGCGCCGATCGTTCCTCCATGTGCTTCGACGATCTCGCGTGCGATAGCAAGACCAAGACCTGCGTTCGCGCTTTGCCCACGAGACTTATCTTCGCGATAGAATCGCTCAAAGATTGCTTCTAAATGTACAGGTGATATCTCACGACCTCTATTCGTGGTCGTCAGCACGATCTGTTCTTCTTCGATTTGGGCAGCCATCTCGACTTCACTTTCAGGATCGGCATAGGAGATAGCATTCTTCACGATATTGCCGAGCGCACGCGCCATCTTTGATGAGTCGATAAACGCACTCATAGCCTCAGGCGCAGTAGTGGTTATGGTGATGCCTCTCTCTTGAGCGGAGATACCGAATTCATCGGCGACCTGCTCAAGGAAAAGCGCCAGATCGACATTTTCACGTTCGAGCAGGATTGCATCGAGATTATAGCGTGTGATCTCGAAGAATTCTTCAACCAATGCTTCGAGCTTTTCTGCTTTCTCAAGCGCGATCTGAGCGAATTCAGCTCTTTTTTCGCGGGGAAGTTCGGGAGATTCAGCAAGTAAGCTCAAATAGCCAACAACAGAGGTGAGTGGTGTACGAATATCGTGCGCGAGATAGGCTACGAGTTCGTTCTTGCGTTGTTCAGCCATCACGGCAGATTGTTCGTGATCATGTATTTTTTTCTGTAAAAGTTCTATCTGTTGAGAGGCAATGGTAAGTTCTTCAGGGAGTTCGACCCGACCGCCTTCGATCAGGCGAGGATCAGAGATCGCATTCGAAAGCTTACTGAAGTAAGCCAAGGAACGATTGAGCGTTCGGATGATGATAACAATACATCCGATAGCATAGAGCGTGATGGCAAGCGGTAATTTCAGGGAGCGGAGTCTGTTGTAGACAGAGATATCGCGTATGGCGACATGTCCATCTGGGGTAAGCATGCTTTGGACATTCTCGCTTCCAACCTTAGATGCAAGCGAATCGTACTGTTCTGCAGCGATCTCGTCCAAAAGCCGCTGGGCTTCATCTGAGCTGGTGCTACTCGATTGGGTTTTTGGATCACTTTGCTCTATGATCGTGTCAACGATAGTGGAATCGACCCCAAGCTCTTCTAGGGTGTTTGGTGCATATATCCATGTTGAAGTTTCATCTGCGACCCGATTGCCTAGACTATCAGAGATTAAGAGATCAAAACAGACGCAAAGAAGCGAGAAGAGGGCCGACCACGCCACCAGCATGAGCACCATTCTTCCCAGAAGGCGTGTACGCAGAACACGTGCTTGTTCGCCGGTTCTTTTAGTCTTCGTCGATTGCGGCATGCTCTGAGGTTCCTTCGATCTTATAACCTACTCCGAACACGGTCTCAATGAAAGCTTGCGATGAATCGATGTCAGCGAGCTTCTTTCTTAAGCGACGAATATGGACCATGATCGTGTTCGCATCGCTTGCACGATATTCTTCATGCCAGACTTCTTCGAAGAGTTCTTTGGTCGAAACAGGACGGCTCGTGTTACGAAGCAACAAAGAAAGGATACCAAATTCTTTAGGGGTCAGCTCAAGAGGCTGATCGTAGAGCATCGCGCGGTGTGCATGGAGATCAACGGTGATGCCAGCGGCCGAGAGCTCGCTCGCCGTGACTCGCCGCTCTACTGTGCTCCTGCGCAAACGCGCTTTCACACGCGCGACCAATTCACGTGGCTTGAAAGGCTTGATCACATAGTCGTCACCGCCGAGCGTAAAGCCGACTACCTTATCGGCTTCTTCGTCTTTTGCAGAGAGGAAGATGATGGGCACCTCGGAAGTGAGGCGGATCTGCCGACAGGCTTCCAGGCCATCCATCTCAGGCATCATGATGTCAAGAATGACCAGGTCAAAGTTGTTATCCTGCATCAGGCGAACTGCCTCTTTGCCCGTGGCGGCATCGACGATATCGAACCCTTCAGGTTCGAGCGTAGCCCGTACCAATCCTACGATGGCCGGGTCATCATCGGTTACCAACAAGCGTGGCATGTGAGACCTCTTTCTCGTTCTTAATGTCGATTCCATTTTAGTGTCCCTGTGCAGTTCTGTCTCAAACAGCCCCTCGACTTGATGGAAAGTTAAGAGATTCTTAAGACTTTGTTATGGGAAGGGTAAGGCAGGTTTGCGAGAGGATTGAGATGCGAGGTTGCATCGTGAGAAAGGGCAGTTAAATGCAGCAGTCTTATGAGAATCAGCCGCTCGTTTGGCACGAAGTACCCGCCAATCGTTTTTCGCGTGATGTTGCACGCTATAAAGCGCGCACAGAAAATGAATGGCATGATCGTCTTTCGCAGAATATCTTTTCCGAACACCAGCGGTGTGACTCAAACAGGACGTTTAAGCGTCGTCCTTCATCGCATCATCAGGGATCCTTCAATCACCAACAGCGTGTTTACGGGCGAGCAGATTCGCTAACTCGTCTGCTCCCCAAGATCCTTATCGCGCTTGCGGTCGTCTTTGTCGCTCTTGCGGCCTACGGGTCATTCAATGACGATACGCAAGGAGCGGGTGATGGTAGTGTCGTTGCTCAAAATGATGCGGTGAAGAGCACAGATAAGAGCACGTGGACCAAGGGAAAGATGCCGTATCTTTATCAGATCGATAGCGAATGGGCGAACCGTTCTTATGCAGGCGGGACGATAGCTGATTCTGCCTGTGGTCCTACGTGTATGTCGATGGTGTATGTATATCTAACTGGTAAGAAGGATCGCGATCCTGCTCAGATGGCCACGTTTAGCGAACAGAGAGGGTTTACTGAAAGCGGGATGACCACTTGGTCGTTCATGACCGAGGGTGCACGCATGCTTGGCCTTACCTCACATGAGTTGCCTGCTGATGAGTCGATCATTCGCGCTGAGCTTGAAGCGGGGCATCCTATCATCGTGAGCGTTTTGCCAGGTGATTTCACCACAGTTGGCCATTTCATCGTACTTGAGAGTACGGATGCGTTTGGGCGCATACTGATACGTGATCCGAATAGCCCTGAGCGATCAGGACAAGCGTGGGATCTCTCACAGATCCTTTCCCAGACACGTAATCTTTGGGCGTTTTCTCTCTAGGAGATCCGTTATGTGTGGGATCTGTGTGATGAATTAGAGCATTCTGGGTGGCGTTTCTCTACAAGTAGCGATACGTAAGTCTTGCTCATCGGATATATTGCATGGGGAATGAAAGTCCTCGAACGACTACGGGGAATGTTCGCGTTTGCGATTTGGGATGGTATTAACCGTCAGCTCTTTTGCGCGCGAAAATCCCTTAGTAAAAACCTTTACAGTTGGTTTCAGTGAATACGGACATGCAAAAGAAGAGAGCGATGAGGTGTCATGGGCGTGCGAGTATGCCAGTTAATGAATGGTATACTC